>Ga0209699_100075_pt1 | contig 124358 bp, 114 predicted proteins | sample SynthPrep_1_END__FD_187204 | JGI IMG/M metagenome (GOLD analysis project Ga0209699, IMG submission 187204) | Synthetic microbial communities from Ohio, USA - SynthPrep_1_END_DS7_MetaG (SPAdes) (version 2) | ecosystem: Engineered > Bioreactor > Aerobic > Activated sludge | place: USA: Ohio...
GTCGGGCAGGGGGCTGCCTGAAACTTCCGGGCGGGGGCTTACTCGCCGGCCGCGGTGCGGCGTTTTTCCTTAGAGGCGGCAGCGCTGCTGGCTGCTTCGGTATCCGCCGCCTTGCCGTCCTGAACACCGCTCATCAGGTTCCAGGGCCACATCGCCGCCGCGGCAGCGAAAGGATTGGCGTCGCCGGCGTCGCCCTTCTCCGCTGCGTCCCTGGCCTGCTGGCTCATGGCCTTCACCGCTGCGAGGGCGGCGCGCTGCAGCTCCAGGCCCTGGGTGGTCATCTGCAGCATGTTGAGGTTCATCTTGAGCCAGCCCTCGACCGCCTTGAGGTCGGCGATGCGCTTGTCCAGCTCATCGATGTCCAGCGTCGGCGTGACCATGCCGGGGAAGGAGAAGCCCATGTTGTTCCACAGGCTGCGCACGAAATCGAGAGGGTCCTGGCTGGATGAGTCCTGAGACATCGTCGTGCTCCCGCGGGGTTGAGATCGTTCCATCTTACCCGATGCGCCCGGCATCGGCTGCCGTAAAAGGCAGAGCTGCCCGTGATCGTTCAGACCGGGTTGTGCAGGCGGTTGATCAGCGCCCGTAACCGGGCCGGCCGTACCGGTTTGTGTAGCAGCGGCACGCCGGCCTCCTGGGCGAGCGCCTGGGTATCGGCGCCGGTGTCGCCGCTGATGAGGATGGCGGGCAGTTGTTCGCCCAGCAGCTTGCGCACCGCATGGACCATGTCTATGCCATTGCGCGGGCCGTGCAGGCGGAAGTCGCTGATCAGCAGGTCGGGCCGGCGGCTGTCGGCGAGCAGCGCCAGCAGATCGTCGGGCGTGCTGGCGGGAATGACCTCGCAGCCCCAGGAGTTGAGCAAGCCTTCCATTCCAGCGCAGGCGAGCGGGTCATCGTCCAGCAGGGCGATGCAGATGTTCTGGAGGTCGCCGGGGGCACGGCCGCCGTCTTCCTCCTGGGCGGGCGCCGGTGGCTGCGCCATCGGCATGTCCACGGTGAAAACCGAGCCGCGGCCAGGGGTGGAGCGCAGGCCCAGGCCGTGGCCGAGCAGGTCGGCCAGCTTGCGCACGATGGCCAGGCCCAGCCCCAGGCCCTTGTCGCGGGCGCGCTCGTTGTTATCCAGCTGGACGAACTCCTGGAAGATGATTTCCTGCGCGTCCGGCGGAATGCCAATGCCGCTGTCGCGCACTTCCACATGGATGCGCTTGCCGCGCTTGCGGGCGGCGATGAGGATGCGGCCGGCGGGTGTGTAGCGCACGGCGTTGCTCACCAGGTTGGTGACGATGCGCTCGAACAGCACCGGGTCGCTGTCCACCCACCAGTCGCTGGTGCGGACCTTCAGCTGCAGTCCACGCTCCTCGGCGGAGGAGCGCTGCTCGGCGGCTATGCGCAGCAGCACGGGTTGCAACGCGAAGGGGCGGATGTTGGGCTGGAGCACGCCGGCGTCCAGCTTGGAGATGTCCAGCAGGCTGTCGAGCAGGTTCTCCATGGCTTCGGCGGACGCGGCGATGCGCTGCACCAGCCGCCGGCTCTGCGGCGCGTGGGCATGCTGGCCGAGCTCGGTGATGAAAAGGCCGAGGGCATGCATGGGTTGGCGCAGGTCGTGGCTGGCGGCGGCGAGGAAACGGGATTTGGCGAGATTGGCGGTTTCGGCCTCCTCCTTGCGGGCGCGCAGCTCGGCGGTGGCCTCCTCGATGCGGCGGGCGAGGTCCTCATGGGAAGAGGCCAGTTTCTCGGCCATTTCGTTCACGCCTTCGGCCAGCTTGCGCAGGCTGCCGCCGCCCATCAGCGGCACCCTTTCGCCCAGCTTGCCCTGGCCGATGCGGGCAACGGTGTGCGCGACCACCCGGATGGGACCGCTGACGCCGCGGCTCAGATGGCTGGCCAGAAGCAAGCTGCCGATCAGCACCAGCAGCACCGAGCCTGCGCCGGCCCACAGCATTTCGTCCCGCTTGCCGTGCAGGTGCTTCAGCGAGAGCTCCAGCACCACGCTACCCAGCGGGGCCTCGCCGAGGTGGGCCGCGGCGCCCAGGGTGATGGCGGTGAAGCCGTCGTCCAGTTCCAGCCGGTTGGGACGGATGGGCTCGATGATGCGCAGCGTCGGGCCCTTGATCATGGTGGAGGGCTCCAGTACCGCGCTGGTGGGCAGTGGCGGCAGCTGGCCGTCCAGCATGCCGCTGCGCGCCAGGGTTTCGCCGTTGCGGTCCACGATGCTGACGCCGACGATGTCGTCTTCCGCCAGTACCGCGCTGGCGAGCTGCTGCAGGGCGTCGCGGTTGCCGGAGAACACCGCGTACTCGCTGGCCGCGGCGAGTTGGCGGGCGAAGGCGGTGCCGCGCGCAGTCAGCGCCTCGTCCATGTCCGCCAGCCGCGAGGTGGTGAAGAACACGGTCAGCACCACTGCCAGCGCCAGCATCGGCACCACCGCGGCAACCATGACCCGAGCGCGCACGCCCCAACGGGCGATCATGGCCGGCCTTCCCTGCGGGCGAGTTCGTTGCCGAGCCGCTCGGCGCTGTCCAGCTGTATGCCCAGTGAGCGTGCCACATTGGCATTGACCGCGACTTCGAACTGCCTTGGCGGCCTCGGTGGCGGCAGGGCTTCACCGGAGAGCACTTTCTGCACGGTTTCGGCCGCCTGCTGACCGATCTGCTCCGGTGTCGAATACAGGCCGAGCAGGGCGCCGGCGCGGACGTAGGCGGAAGAGAAGCCGACCACCGGCGAGCGGTGGCGGTAGGCGGTGAGCAGCACGTTCTGGACGGTGAAGCTATTGAATACCTGCGCGTCCGGACTGGCGATCAGCACCGCGGGTTCAGCCAGCACCCGCTGCAGCGCGGGGTAGAGGTCGCGGTCGGTGTTGACGTTGGCCTCCCGCACCTCCAGCTGGCGTTCGCGGGCCAGCTCGCCCAGGCGCAGGTTGAGCGCTTCGCTGTCGCTGCCGGTGAGCAGGGCGATGCGCTTCCAGTCCGGCAGCGCCAGGCGGATGAGGGCGATCTGGCGCTCGGCCGGCTGGTCCAGCAGGATGGCGGAGACCGTGGCGCCGCTCTTGGGCATGTTGGGGAGCCGGGAATAGGCGCTGCTCGGCAGCAGGGTGTGCAGCACCGGTTGCCGCGGCGACAGCCCTGCCACCACCCGGGCCGCCTGCGTGCCTATGGTGACGATCATGCGGCTGCCCTCCAGCCGTTGCGCCGCCATTTCCTCCCAGCCCTGCTCCTCGATCTCGACCCAGGGCATCGTCCGTTGCAGTTGCGAGCGCAGAGCCGCGCTGGCCTCGCCGTAAGCGCCGTCGCTCGAGCTGTTGACGATGATCAGATGCGGCGCCGCCCATCCCGGCCCGGCCATCGCTACCAGCGCGAGGCTGGCGGCGAGGCGGAAGAGGAAAAGGCGGAGGGCGGCGCGCATGGGCTTAGATCTCCAGCCTCAGGGTCGCGTAGGCGGCCGGGCCGGTCTTGATCCAGGGTACGTATTCCGCATGATGTGCGCCGATGTTGCTGATCGTCACCGCAAGCTCGGCGCGGGTGGTGCCGATGTCCAGCCGGCGGGCAACGCGCAGGTCGGTGCGCTGGTAGGCGGGCAGGCTGTCGTCTTCATCGCGGTACCAGGCCATGGCGCCGACGTAATGGTGGGCGATGCTGAAGTGCCAGTCCGGCCAGGGGGCCCAGCCGGCGAGGATGGAGGCGGAGGCGCGGGGCGCGGATGTTTCGTAGAACTGCTTGTCGCGGCGCTCGTTGGTGCTGATCTCGATGCGGCTGTAGTTCAGCCCCAGCCAACTGGTCGCGGCAGGCCGCCACATCAGCGAGAGCTCGGTGCCCCTTATAGTGGCCTTGCGGTTGCCTACCGGGCGCTTGGCCTCGCCGTTGTCCAGCGGCGGGGAGAGGGGAGACGCGGTGCTCTCGAAATGGGTCAGCCTGTCCACCTTTTCCTCGAATACGCGGACGTCGAGCGAGGTGCGCCAGCGTTCGAGTTCGGCAAGATAACCCAGTTCGCGGAAGCGCAGGCGTTCCGGGTCCAGGGTTTCGCCCGGGGGCTGGTAGGCCTGGCGCAGCAGCATGCCGCTGGCGTTCTCGTAGAAGCGCACATCCCCTTTCTGCTCGAAGGGAAATGGCTGCCGGTAGGCGCGACCGATGGCCGCGCGCAGGGTGTGCTCGGAAGTCAGCAGGTAGTTGATGCCCAGGCGGGGCGAGACTTGAGGCGGGTTGTAGTTGTCCTCCTCGGCCATGGCGCCGATATTGAACAACCAGCGTTCCGCAGCGCGCCATTCCAGGTTGCCGAACAGGCGTCGGCTGGTGTAGGTGATGGTCTTGCCCGGATAGAAATACTGTGGCGCGTCTATCTTGTCTTCGCGCTGCCCCAGGCCCCAGACGACGCGAACATCATCCCGCGGCGAGAAGGTGTGCTCCAGTTCCAGCTCGTCGCGTTCCACCGTGTAGCCGAAGTCTATGGAGACACTGGCTCCGGGGGGGAGCACCGGGTACTGCGCGCGGGTGATGAGATAGTTATCTGTCAGTTGCTCGCGCTGGTGCAGATAGCTGAGCGTGAATTCTTCCTGGGCGTCCGGCAGCCAGTGCCAGCGGATCTGGCCGAAGGCGGAACTGCTGCGCTGGTCGCGCGGCGGGTCCACAGGCTCCCCGGCAGTACCGGCCCGATTGTCGAAGCGCACGCCGCCGGCGTGGATCTCCACCCGGTGGGTGGCGGCGGGCTGCCAATCCATGCGCAGGTCGGCCCGGTGCTTCTGCCAGTTGTCCTCCAGGCCCTTGGTGCCGTCGTCGCTCTCCCGTCCCATGCCCAGGCGGACGTTCAACGGGCCGAATTGCTGGGCGATGCTGACCTGGCGATCGCGGATGCCGTTCTCGCCCTGGGTGAGGCGCATCCGCAGCCCGGGCGTGTCCGCCGCGGGGCGGGTGACGATGTTGACCACGCCCATGAAGGCCTGGCTGCCAAAAGCGGTGGCATTCGAGCCGCGGAAGACTTCGAGGCGCTCGATGTCGTCGATGTCGACCGTGAGCTTGTGCCACTCCACGCCGCTGAGGAAATAAGGGGAGTAGAGGGAGCGGCCATCCACCCGCACCAGCATGCGGCGCGGATTGTCGTCGGCCAGCCCGTGATAGGCGGTCAAGGGCCGGAAGGCGTTGGCCTCGCCGACCTGGAAACCCGGCACCCAGCGCAGCAACTCCGCCACAGAGCGGGCGCCAGAGGCGCGAATCATGTCGCGGTCGATGACGGTGATCGCGCCAGGCGCTTCCCGCGTGGGCTGGGCCAGCCGGGAGGCCGAGAGCACGACGGGCAGATCGCCGAGATAGGCGTCTTCCGGCGCATCGCCGAGCGCCATGCCGGACGCCTGTGCGACCGACAAGGCCCCCAAGGCTCCGTATAGCACGCCCCACCGCCCGAATTGGCGCAGACTGAAGGCGGGGCAGGGGTGAGGCTGGGGCATCGGCAAATGTCGGTTAAATGGGCAGGATCGGATTTTCTCCCGTTTTGCGCCGTCCTGATAGTGGGAGCGAACACGAGGGGTCTCACGATCATGCTATGCTTGGCGCATGGCGCGCGTGGCGATGCCGGAATCCAGTGGAGCGAGCAGTGACGAAGATTCTCATCGTTGAAGATCATGCCCTGGTCAGAGAGGCTATGGCCCAGAGCCTGGGGCGGCTTGAACCGGGTATCGAATGCGTAGAGGCCAAGGGAGCGGATGAAGCCCTGGCCCAATTGGAGAAAGGGAGCGATTGGGATCTGGCCATCATCGATCTGATGCTGCCGGACATGAACGGTTTCTCGCTGCTGGCGGTGCTGGCCAAGCGTTTCCCCGACGTGCCTGCCATCGTCGTTTCAGCAATGGATGACGAGGCTTCGGTGCGGCGCGCGATCAAGGGTGGCGCCTCCGGGTTCGTCTCCAAGGCGAGCTCGGGCGAAACCCTGCTGCAGGCGGTGCGCGTGGTGCTCGACGGCGGGGTGCATACGCCGGATACCGGCAGCGGCGGTGCCGGCAAGCGCAGTGGTGCGCCGGTCAGCGGGCGCTTTGGCCTGACCGCCGCTCAGACGCGGGTGCTGGAGTTGTTGGCGCAGGGCAAGACCAACCGGGAGATCGCCGACCTGCTGGGGCTCTCCGAAGGCACGGTCAAGGTCCACATGTCCGCTATTTTCCGCGCCCTTGGCGTTTCCAATCGGGCCCAAGCGCTGGTGGTCATCGCGCGTCACGGAGCTCGCCTCTAACGCGGCTCGCCGCAGCGGGGCAAGACGAACAAGAAGCGGCCACTGCCGGATGGGCGGTGGCCGCTTCTTGTGCTTGTTGCGCAGGCTTCAGTGGGAGCGGCGTTCGCCGTAACCCAGGCGCATGGGCATCTCGGAGGCAGGCAGGCGCTCAGCCTCTTCTCCGCCTGCTTCTGTGCCAGGCGCTTCGGTGTAGTCGATTTCCAGTACTTCAAGCACCTGGCGGGCGATCGCACGGCAGGCGTTCGCCAGCGGCGTCGGCAATTGGTCCGGCACCTGCTTCTGCAGCAGCAGCTTGGAGGATGAAAGCGCGCCGACCGGGCGCAGGATGCGATGGCGATAGGCCCCCATCAACTGCGCAACGTTGCGGTCTGCCGCTTCCCGCTGCCACGAGTTGCTTGGCCATTGGGAGGGAACGGCATAGGCGCGGGGGAACATTTCCAGGTCGCGTACCACGGTGCGGATGTCTTCGTGCGATTCGCGGAAGGGCAGCAGCACGATGTCGGACAGCGCATACAGCTTGCGGTCCATCTCGGTGCGGTTGCCGCCACCGTCTATCACGCCTATCCAGTCTTCCAGCGTGCGCAGCTTGTCCACTACCTTGGTCAGGGCGTCGCGAGTGCGGGCATCGGCGGTGATGTAGCGCCGCCCTTCGGGGGAGAGCGGCTCGCGGGAGGTGTCGGTCAGCACGCAGGCGGAGCGCTGGCCCAGTAGCCCTAGGCCCTGGCACAGCATGTGCGACAGCGTCGTCTTGCCGGTTCCGCCCTTGTTGCCGATCACGCAGATGATCTCAGCCATGAATCGATTCCTCAGCTCGCGGCGCTTGCTCGCCGCACCATGCCATTATCGGCGCGGGCCTTTACGGACCTGAGCCGGAAAAGCGGCGATTCGTACCGCTATTTCCCGGCTTCTGCCGTCGGTGTGCGATAGCAGTAGAGCCGGGTGCGGCGGCGGTCGTTCACTTCGACGACGAAGTCGGGCTCGCGTTCGGGGACGGGGAAGCTATTGCTGACGAGTAAGGCGCCGGCCTTCATGTCCTGCGCGGCCTTATGCCAGACGGCGGGCATCGGAACCGGCGAGAGGAAGGCGTATATCACATCGTAGTCGCTCCAAGGGTGGGCGAACAGGTCGGCACGGCGCCAGGAAATGGTGGGCGAGCGGCACAGCAGGCGGCCCAGCAGCCAGGGGCCTGGAGCGGTTTCGACGCCGGTCAGCACGCAGTCTGGCCGCAGGGCGGCGATGTGTCGCAGTACGGTGCCGGTGCCGGCACCGATGTCCAGCAGGCGCGCCGGGCGATCGGCCGGCAGCAGCGCCGCCAGTGCGGTGGCGGTGGCGCGGTTGCTGAGATAGAGCGGCACCTGGGTGCGGAAGCTGCTCCAGTAGATCAGGGCCAGGATCAGGAAGGCGGCAAGGTACCAGCCCGGGTGCAGTTCCATGCGCAGCGCCAGCAGCGCCAGCGGCAGGAAGGCGAGATGGATGGGTAGCCACCAGCGCGCGCTGCGCAGCAGGGCGGCGATGATTGCAGCGCTGACGGCCTGGGCGCCGGCCAGTGTCCACAGCGAGGCGGGCATGAGCCCGCTGCGGGCGAGCAGGTAGGCCGACAGGGCGCCACCGAGTTGGGCGCAGAGCGCCTTGAGGCTGGCTGGCATACAGGGGCGAACTCAGGAGGTGAGGGTTGCAGCCGGAGGGGCGCTGGCGGCTGGCCGGATGTCCGTGCGGACAGGTCGTTCCGCGGCGTCCGCCGGATCATAGCCTCCGGAGGGCGTCGGGAGGTGCCCCGTCTTCGCTTTCAGGCTGCCTGGGTGGCGCCCGCTGCTGGTGCGCGCCATTGCGCGATGAGCCGGGCGCGTTTACTCGCCGCTTCCTCCATCGCCTTCTGCTTCACTGGACCGAAGCCGCGTATGCCTTCGGGCAGGCGGGCGAGGGCGCAGGCGAGCTGCAGGCGATCAGCGCTGAGTCTCCCGAGGATCTCGTCCACATCCTTTTCATACTCGGTGATCAGCGCGCGCTCGGCCTTGCGCTCGGCGCTGTAGCCGAAGACGTCCCAGCGGCCGCCGCGTAGTTTCTTCAGGCGGGCAAGCAGGCGGAAGAGCCGCAGCATGCCGGGGCCGTAACTGCGTTTGGCGATGCGTCCGGTGCGTGGATCGGGGCGGGCGAGCAGCGGTGGCGCGAGGTGGAAGCGCAGGGTGTAGTCGCCGCTGAAGGTGGCGGCCAGTTTTTCGTGGAAAGTGGGCTCGGTGTAGAGCCGTGCGACTTCATACTCATCCTTGTAGGCGAGTAAGGAGAAGTAGTTGCGGGCGACCACTTCAGCCAATGCCTTGCTGCCCGGCCCGATCAGCCGTTGCTCGGCCTCGCGAACCCGTCCGATCAGTCTTTGGTAGCGCTCAGCGTAGGCGGCGTCCTGGTAGGCGCGCAGATAGGCTGCGCGACGGGCGACGGCTTCGTCCAGGCTGGGCGGATGCAGCGGCGGGGCGGGCGCTGGCTGCAAGCGCCGCATCACTGCCTCCAGATCGTGGGCGGCGCGGCGGCCCCAGAGGAAGGCGCGCTTGTTCATGTCCACCGCGACCGCGTTGAGCTCGATGGCGGTGCTCAGCGCCACCAGGCTGACCGGCACCATGCCTTTCTGCCAGGCGTAGCCAAGAAGGAAGAGGTTGGTGGCAATGGCGTCGCCGAGCAGCGCGGTGGCAAGGGCGCGGGCCGGAATGAAATGCGCTGCGCCCGGCAGGGTGGCATCGGCGATGGCGGCCTCCATGCGGGGCAGCGGAAACTGCCAGTCGGGTTTGTGAGTGAAGTCGGAGGTGGGGGTTTCGGCGGTGTCCACCACCGCCCGGGTGCGATCTGCCGCCATCTTGCCCAGGGCTTCGACGCTGGCGCTGACCACCGCGTCGCCGCCGATCACGCAGTCCGCCTCGCCGGCGGCGATACGCACCGCGTGAAGTGCTTCCGGCGTGTCTGCGATGCGTACATGGCTGAACACCGAGCCGCCTTTCTGCGCCAGGCCGGTCATGTCCAGCACGGTGACGCCCTTGCCATCCAGGTGGGCGGCCATGCCGATAAGTGCGCCGACCGTGATGATGCCGCTGCCGCCGACGCCGGTGACCAGCAGGCCATAGGGCCGCGCGGTGGCGGGCAGCGTCGGCTCGGGCAGGGAGGCGGGCGCGGTTTCGTCTTCCGCCAGAGGCTGGCCCTTGCGCAGGCTGCCGCCTTCCACTGTGACGAAGGACGGACAGAAGCCGGCCAGGCAGGAATAGTCCTTGTTGCAGGAAGACTGGTCGATCTCCCGCTTGCGGCCGAACTCGGTTTCCAGCGGCAGGATGGCCATGCAATTCGACTGATTGCCGCAGTCGCCGCAGCCTTCGCACACCGCTTCGTTGATGAAGACCCGCCGGGCCGGATCGGGGAAGGTGCCGCGCTTGCGCCGGCGGCGCTTCTCGGCGGCGCAGGTCTGGTCGTAGATGAGGGCGGACACGCCGCGGCAGCTGCGCAACTCGCGCTGGATGGCGTCCAGTTCGTCGCGGTGGCGTATCGGCACATGGGGGAGGTCGGCCGGGCCGTAGGCGCGCTCGCTGCCGTCGGTGACGACGACGATGGTGTGCACGCCTTCCGCCTGCAGCTGGCGGACGATGCGCGGCACCGTCAGCTTGCCATCCACCGGCTGGCCGCCAGTCATCGCCACCGCGTCGTTGAAGAGGATCTTGTAGGTGATGTTCACCCGTGCGGCGACCGCCTGCCGGATCGCCAGCAGGCCGGAGTGGAAGTAGGTGCCGTCGCCCAGGTTGGCGAAGAGGTGCGGCTCCGCCACGAAGGGCGCCTGGCCGACCCAGGGCACGCCTTCGCCACCCATCTGGGTGAAGGTGCCGGTGTGGCGCTCCGGCATCCAGGTGACCATGTAGTGGCAGCCGATGCCGGCCATGGCGCGGCTGCCTTCGGGCACCTTGGTGGAGGTGTTGTGCGGACAGCCTGGGCAGAAGGTGGGCACGCGGTCTATGGAGAAGCTGCGCGCGGCCAGCGCCTTCTCCTGGGCTTCGAGGAAGTCCAGCCGGGCGCGTATGGTATCCGAGGTGAAGAACCGGCCGATGCGGGCTGCGATGGCGCGGGCGATCAGCGTCGGCGTGAGCTCGCCGGCGGCAGGGAGCAGCCAGTCGCCGTGGTCCACCGTGCCGTCGGCGCGGGCGATGCGCGCCCATTCGCCCTTCTCGTCGAACTTGCCGATGACCCGCGGCCGTACGTCTTCTCGCCAGTTGTAGAGCTCCTCCTTCAACTGGTACTCGATCAGCTGGCGTTTTTCCTCGACGACCAGGATCTCTTCCAGCCCTTCGGCGAAGCGGCGCACGCCGTCCGACTCCAGCGGCCACACCATGCCGACCTTGTACAGCCGCAGGCCGATGGCGGCGGCCAGCGCTCCGTCGATGCCGAGATCGTCCAGCGCCTGGCGCACGTCCAGGTAACTCTTGCCGGCGGTGATGATGCCCAGCCGCGGCGCAGGCGTGTCGATGACGATGCGGTTCAGCCGGTTGGCCCGCGCATAGGCCAGCGCGGCGTAGAGCTTGTAGTGCAGCAGGCGTTTTTCCTGCACCAGCGGTGGGTCCGGCCAGCGGATGTTGAGGCCGTCCGGTGGCAGCGGGAAGTCGTCCGGAATCGCCACCCGCACCCGCTGGGGATCCACATCCACCGAGGCGGAGGTCTCCACCGTGTCGGCCAGCGCCTTGAAGGCCACCCAGCAGCCGGAGTAGCGCGACAGGGCGTAGCCATGCACGCCGTAGTCGATGTATTCCTGCACGCCGGCGGGGGCGAGCACAGGCATCATCATCGACTTGAAGAAATGGTCGGTCTGGTGCGGCAGGGTGGAGGACTTGGCCGCGTGGTCGTCGCCGGCCACCACCAGCACGCCGCCGTGCCTGGCGCTGCCGGCGGCGTTGGCGTGGCGGAACACGTCGCCGCAGCGGTCCACCCCCGGCCCCTTGCCGTACCACAGGCCGAACACGCCGTCGTACTTGGCGGCCGGGGAGAGCGCCACTTGCTGGGAGCCCCACACCGCGGTGGCGGCAAGATCTTCATTGACGCCGGGCTGGAAGACGATGTGGTGGTCGGCGAGGTGGTGCTTGGCTTTCCACAGCGTTTGGTCCAGCCCACCCAGCGGCGAGCCGCGGTAGCCGGAGACGAAGCCGGCGGTGTTGAGCCCGGCGGCAAGGTCGCGCTCGCGCTGGATCATCAGCAGCCGCACCAGCGCCTGGTAGCCGCTGAGGTATACGCGGCCGGCTACGGTGGTGTATTTGTCCTCGAGGCTGGCCCGGAGGGGCGTGTGGGGGTCGGCTTCGGCCATGGCTGTCTCCTTCCTGTCCGAAAAATCCTGTTCTTGGACTTGGGGCGGAAAGCGGCCTTGTGGGCGCTGCCGCCTTGATGCGAGACGTTCCGTTTCTTGCTGCCGGGTGTTGCCTGGTGGGTCGCCCGCCGCGCCATCCTGGGCCGCGGCGGGAATCGCTTCAATCCTTGGATACCCTTAGCTGGGCGCGGTTCAGGGGAGTGGCGTGGCCTGCTGCGGAGGGGGCAGGATCTTGCCAGGGTTGAGGAGGTCCTGCGGATCGAGCGCACGCTTTACCAGGCGCATGGCATCCAATGCGGCTTCGCCATGCTCGGCGAGCATGAAGTCCTGCTTGCCGATGCCTACGCCGTGTTCGCCGGTGCAAGTGCCGCCCAGCGCCAGTGCGCGCTCGACGATGCGCCGGTTCAAGGCTTCGGCACGCTCGATCTCGCTTGCATCGTTGGGATCCACCAGAATCACCGTGTGGAAATTGCCGTCGCCCACATGGCCGACGATGGGCGCGATGAGACCGGTGGCGTCGATGTCGGCGCGCACGCCGGTCACGCATTCCGCCAGCTTGGAGATGGGCACGCAGACGTCGGTGGTGATGCCGCGGCAGCCGGGGCGCAGGTTGATGCTGGCGAAATAGACGTCGTGCCGCGCGGCCCACAGGCGGCTGCGGTCTTCCGGCCGGCTGGCCCAGTCGAAGTCCAGGCCGCCGTGTTCGCGGGCGATCTCCTGCACCGTCTGCGCCTGTTCGTCTACGCCGGCGGGCGAGCCGTGGAACTCGAAGAAGAGCATGGGGGCTTCGCGCAGCGTGGTCTTGCTGTAGCGGTTGATGGCCTGCACGGTGAGGGTGTCGACCAGCTCTATGCGGGCCACGGGCACGCCTAGTTGTATGGTCTGGATCACGGTGTTCACCGCCGCGGCCAGGTCGGGAAAGGCGCAGACGGCGGCGGATACTGCCTCCGGCAGCGGATGCAGCCGTACGGTGAGTTCGGTGATCAGTCCCAGGGTGCCTTCGGAACCGATCAGCAGGTGGGTGAGGTCGTAGCCGGCTGAGGATTTGCGTGCCCGGCCGCCGGTGCGGATGGCGCGACCGTCGGCAAGTACCGCGGTCAGCCCGAGGATGTTCTCCCGGATGGTGCCGTAGCGCACCGCGTTGGTTCCGGATGCGCGGGTGGCGGCCATACCGCCGAGGCTGGCGTCGGCGCCGGGGTCGATGGGGAAGAACAGGCCGCTGCCATGCAACTCGGCGTTGAGTTGCTTGCGGGTGACGCCCGGCTGGACGACCACGTACATGTCCTCGCTGTGGATGGCGAGCACCTTGTTCATCTCCGAGAAGTCCACCGTGATGCCGCCGCGGATGGCGAGGATGTGGCCTTCCAGCGAGCTGCCGGCGCCGTAGGGCACGATGGGCACGCCATAGGCGCGACAGGCGTCGACGATGGCGGTGACTTCTTCCGTGCTGCGGGGAAAGACGACCGCGTCCGGTGCAGCGTCCGGGAAGTGGGATTCGTCATGCCCATGGTGGGCGCGCACGCCTTCTGACGTGGTGAAGCGGGTGCCGAAGCGGGCGCTCATCTGTTCGATGAAGGTCGGCGGCAGCGGCAGGCGCGCTTCGGAATAGGGCGCGTTCATGGTTGTCTCCGTTCGGGGTGCTGGCCCGCGATTATCGTTCTTTTCCCACAAAGGGCGCGGGAACGGCGAACGCCCCCGTGCTTGCGCCGCGGGGGCAGTGAAACTGCAGCGTGGGCGAGCTCAGGCGGTGCGGTCTTCCAGTACGCCGCGGCGGACCTGGTCGAGCTCGATCGAATCGAACAGGGCCTTGAAGTTGCCTTCGCCGAAGCCGTCGTCGCCCTTGCGCTGGATGATCTCGAAGAAAATCGGTCCGATCACCGTCTCGGTGAAGATCTGCAGCAGGCGACCGCCGTCCGCGGTGGGGGCGCCGTCGATCAGGATGCGGTTGTGGCGCAGCCGTTCCAGGTCTTCGCCATGGCCTGGCAGCCGGGTGTCGACAGCCTCGTAGTAGGTGTCCGGTGTATCCAGGAAGGCGACCCCATTGGCGCGCATGCCTTCGACGGTCTCATAGACGTTGTCGGTGGTCAGCGCGATGTGCTGGATACCCTCGCCTTTGTAGGCGTGCAGGAATTCCTCGATCTGGCTCTTGTCGTCGGCCGATTCGTTGATCGGAATGCGGATCTTGCCGCAGGGGCTGACCATAGCGCGCGACTTCAGGCCGGTGAGCTTGCCTTCGATGTCGAAGTATTTCAGCTCGCGGAAGTTGAAGATGCGCTGGTAGAAGCCAGACCAGACGTCCATGCGGCCGCGATGCACGTTGTGGGTGAGGTGGTCGATGTCGACCAGTCCATAGCCGCGCGGATTGCGCTCCACGCCGGGCAGCCAGTTGAAGTCGATGTCGTAGATGGAGACGTCGCGATAGCGGTCCACCAGATAAATCAGGCTGCCGCCTATGCCTTTGATCGCCGGGATGTTCAGTTCCATTGCGCCGGTTGCGCCGAGGTGCGCTTCGGCGCCTGCGGCAAGCGCCGCCTCGAAGGCCGCCGCAGCATTCTCCACCCGCAGCGCGATCGCGCAGGCGGACGGCCCGTGCACCCGGGCGAAAGCCTGGGCAAAGCTGGAGGGTTCCGCGTTCAGGATGAAGTTGATATTGCCCTGCCGGTACAGGGTGACATTCTTGGCGCGATGGCGGGCAACCGGCTGAAAGCCCAACTGGCGGAAGAGGGCGTCCAGCTGCGCCGGGTCTTCCGCGGTGTATTCGACGAACTCGAAGCCGTCGGTCCCTAGCGGATTGCCGCGTAGTGCGGTGGTCGGGGTGGGGCTGTTCATGGCTTGTCTCCTGCCGGGTCTGGTGTAGGTATGGAGAGCAAGCTTAGGCTCAGGGCTCGGCAATTCGCTTGCGAAATGGTCTGGCTGGTGCATAAATTTTGGCAGCTCATTGCGCGAAAGGTGGTTTTGAAGATGGATCGTATCGACCTCAAGATTCTGGAGGCACTGCAGCAGGACGGACGCCTCAGCAACGCCGATCTGGCGCAGCGGGTTTCGCTTTCGCCTTCGCCCTGCCTGCGGCGGGTAAAGCAACTGGAGGAAAGCGGCGTTATCAAGCGCTATGTCGCGCTGCTCGATGCCGCCAAGCTGGGCTTGGGCCTGCAGGCCTATGTCACCGTGACCCTGGAGAAACGGAGGGATAGTCAGATCCAGGCCTTCCATGCAGCGGTCTCTTCCTGGCCCGAGGTGCTGGGCTGTTTCGCCCTGACCGGGGATATGGACTACCTGCTACAGGTGGTGGCGGATGACTTGGAGCACTTCTCCCGCTTCCTGATGGACAGGCTGCTGAAGCAGGAGGGCGTGGCAAACGTGAAGTCCAGTTTCGTGCTGCAGGCGATCAAGAACACCACTGCGTTGTCGCTGAAGGAGCGCCCGCTTTGATCCCAGCGAAAAAGATCGCAGCAAGAGTTTGACAAAGTTTTCTGATGCCTCTATAGTGCGGCGCTTCTCGCTTGGAGGGGTTCCCGAGCGGTCAAAGGGATCAGACTGTAAATCTGACGGCACTGCCTTCGAAGGTTCGAATCCTTCCCCCTCCACCAGTAGTTTTGTCGTTCCGCTGTGTTGTTCTCGCGGTCGGCGGCGGTTGATGCGAGTCGGCTGCAAGTCGTGTTCAAGTGAAGCGGGTGTAGCTCAATGGTAGAGCAGAAGCCTTCCAAGCTTACGACGAGGGTTCGATTCCCTTCACCCGCTCCAAGTGCAGTTTCGGAGCCCATGTAGCTCAGTGGTAGAGCACTCCCTTGGTAAGGGAGAGGCCACGTGTTCAATCCACGTCATGGGCACCACTCATTTTCTGCCTGGCCGGGCGGGTGGCGTTAGTCCCCCAGTCCGGCTTTCTGATTCTGATTTAAGGGTGTCGATATGGCGAAAGGTAAGTTTGAGCGGACGAAGCCGCACGTGAACGTAGGCACGATCGGCCACGTTGACCACGGCAAGACGACGCTGACGGCGGCGATCACGACGATTCTGTCGAAGAAGTTCGGTGGCGAGGCGAAGGCCTACGATCAGATCGATGCGGCGCCGGAAGAGAAGGCTCGCGGCATCACGATCAACACCGCGCACGTCGAGTACGAGACGGCTACGCGCCACTATGCCCACGTGGATTGCCCGGGGCACGCCGACTACGTGAAGAACATGATTACGGGTGCGGCGCAGATGGACGGCGCGATCCTGGTGTGCTCGGCCGCTGATGGCCCGATGCCGCAGACGCGCGAGCACATCCTGCTGGCTCGCCAGGTCGGTGTGCCGTACATCATCGTCTTCCTGAACAAGTGCGACATGGTCGACGACGAAGAGCTGCTCGAGCTGGTCGAAATGGAGGTGCGCGAGCTGCTGTCCAAGTACGACTTCCCGGGCGACGACATTCCCATCGTCAAGGGTTCCGCGCTGAAGGCGCTGGAAGGTGATCAGTCCGACATCGGTGAGCCGGCGATCTTCCGTCTGGCCGACGCCCTGGATAGCTACATCCCGACCCCGGAACGTGCCATCGACAAGCCCTTCCTGCTGCCGATCGAAGACGTGTTCTCGATCTCCGGCCGCGGCACCGTGGTGACCGGTCGTGTCGAGCGCGGCATCGTGAAGGTTGGTGAAGAAATCGAAATCGTCGGCATCAAGCCCACCGTCAAGACCACCTGCACCGGTGTGGAAATGTTCCGCAAGCTGCTGGATCAGGGTCAGGCGGGTGACAACGTCGGCGTGCTGCTGCGCGGTACCAAGCGTGAAGACGTGGAGCGTGGCCAAGTGCTGTGCAAGCCGGGCTCCATCACCCCGCACACCCACTTCACCGGCGAAATCTACGTGCTGTCGAAGGAAGAGGGTGGTCGTCACACGCCGTTCTTCAACAACTACCGTCCGCAGTTCTACTTCCGTACCACGGACGTGACCGGTTCCATCGCGCTGCCGGAAGGCACCGAGATGGTGATGCCGGGTGACAACGTGTCGATCACCGTGAAGCTAATCGCTCCGATCGCCATGGAAGAAGGTCTGCGCTTCGCGATCCGCGAAGGCGGCCGTACCGTCGGCGCCGGTGTCGTCGCCAAGATCATCGAGTAATCGCCAAGCGATTGTTTGATGGGGAAGCGCACCCACAGGGGTGCGCTTTGTAGTCTCTGCTGCAGGGGCATAGCTCAATTGGCAGAGCGTCGGTCTCCAAAACCGAAGGTTGGGGGTTCGATTCCCTCTGCCCCTGCCAAATTATCCGGAAGTCATTGTTCCGATGGCCGATAAGTTGAAGTTCGCGCTGGCTTTGGCGCTGGTCGCGGCCGGCGTAGTCGGCTTCTATCTGCTCTCCGAGCAGCCCTTGGTGCTGCGTGTCCTGTCGGTTCTGGCCGGTCTGGGTGCTGGTGTCTCCGTGGCTTGGTTCTCCGAGCCGGGGCGTCGCTTTGTCGAGTTTGCTCGCGAAGCTGTAGTCGAGACAAAGAAAGTCGTATGGCCCAGTCGTAAGGAAACCGTTCAGACGACGGGCTTGGTGTTCGCCTTCGTGGTTGTGATGGCGATCTTTCTGTGGCTGACGGACAAGAGCCTGGAGTGGGTGCTGTACGACCTCGTTCTGGGTTGGAAATGATCATGGCGAAGCGCTGGTACGTGGTTCACGCCTATTCGGGCTTCGAAAAGTCGGTTCAGCGGGCGTTGGTTGATCGCATCGCGCGGGCTGGCATGCAGGATTTCTTCGGCCAGATTCTGGTCCCGGTCGAAGAAGTCGTGGAAATGAAGGGCGGTCAGAAAAGCATCTCCGAGCGTAAGTTCTTTCCGGGCTATGTGCTCGTGGAGATGGAGATGAACGACGAAAGCTGGCACTTGGTGAAGTCGACATCCAAGGTCACGGGTTTCGTCGGCGGTACCGCCAATAAGCCCACCCCGATCTCCGAGAAGGAGGTCGAGAAAATCATGCAGCAAATGCAAGAGGGTGTGGACAAGCCGCGTCCCAAGGTTCTCTTCGAGACTGGAGAGGTGGTTCGCGTGAAGGAGGGTCCGTTTACCGACTTCCATGGTTCCGTCGAAGATGTGAACTATGAGAAGAGCAAGCTGCGTGTTTCCGTGACCATTTTTGGTCGGGCGACGCCAGTGGAATTGGATTTCGCCCAGGTCGAGAAGACCTGAGGTTGATGAGGCGGGCACGTGAGTGCCCGCTTTTTGCCCGTTGACGCGGGTAAATGGAGGAGCGTCGGTTCACGCCGGCGCGCTAGGACTCAATCTAGGAGTGTGCCGCAATGGCAAAGAAAATCATTGGCTACATTAAGCTGCAGGTGCCGGCCGGCAAGGCCAACCCCAGCCCCCCGATCGGCCCCGCGCTGGGTCAGCGTGGTCTGAACATCATGGAATTCTGCAAGGCCTTCAATGCCAAGACTCAGGGCATGGAGCCGGGTCTGCCGATTCCGGTGGTGATTACTGCGTTCGCGGACAAGAGCTTCACGTTCATCATGAAGACGCCGCCGGCGACCGTCCTGATCAAGAAGGCGGCCGGTGTCCAGAAGGGTTCGCCGAAGCCCCATACCGACAAGGTCGGTTCGATCAGCCGTGCTCAGGTCGAAGAGATCGCCAAGGGCAAGATGCCTGACCTTACCGCTGCCGACTTGGAGGCCGCCGTGCGTACCATCGCCGGTTCCGCTCGCAGCATGGGCATCACCGTGGAGGGCCTGTAATCATGGCGAAAGTTTCCAAGCGTGTTCAGGCGCTCCGCGCCAAGATCGACCGTAACCGTGCTTACCCCGTAGCCGAGGCGCTGGCGCTGGTGAAGGAATGCGCGACTGCCAAGTTCGATGAGTCGATCGACATCGCCATCAATCTCGGCGTTGACGCGCGTAAGTCGGATCAGGTCGTTCGGGGTTCCGTCGTGCTGCCGGCGGGTACCGGCAAGACGGTGCGCGTGGCCGTGTTCGCCCAGGGTGACAAGGCTGAGGCCGCTCGTGCCGCTGGTGCGGATGTCGTCGGGTTCGACGATCTCGCCGAGCAGGTGAAGGCTGGCAACATCGCGTTTGACCTCTGCATCGCTACGCCGGATGCCATGCGCGTGGTGGGGCAGTTGGGACAGATCCTCGGCCCGCGTGGTCTGATGCCGAACCCGAAGGTCGGTACTGTGACCATGGATGTCACCACCGCCGTCAAGAATGCCAAGGCTGGTCAGGTTCAGTACCGTACCGACAAGGCTGGCCTGGTTCACGCCACCATCGGCCGCGCTTCCTTTGGCGTCGAAGCGCTGCAGCAGAATCTCAACGCTTTCGTTGATGCTCTGGTGAAGGCACGTCCGGCCGCAGCCAAGGGCGTGTATCTGCGCCGTATCGCACTGTCCAGCACCATGGGCAGTGGCGTTCGCGTTGAAACGAGTACCGTTTCCGCCTGAGGCGGGAAATACAGAACTTTGGGACACGCTTGGGCTTAGGCGCGGGCGTGGATCGTCAAAGACCGCAGGTGCTGCCGCTTCGGTGGCCGCTTAATTGTCCCGGTGACGCCTGCGCAGACGGTGTGCCCAGAACAGGATTGGCTGAAGCAAGGCCGCTCTCCTGATCCAGGTCGCCGTGGGTGCGAACCGCTAACAGTGGTTCGTGTGTGGACTTGAAAGGAGGAAGGACCCATGGGTCTCAATCTCGATGACAAGAAAGCCGTAGTGGCAGAGGTGTCGGCACAAGTGGCCAACGCCCAGACCATCGCGGTGGCCGAGTATCGCGGCATCGCGGTGGGCGATCTCACCACGCTGCGTGCAAAGGCCCGCGAGTCTGGCGTTTACTTGCGTGTGCTGAAGAACACTCTGGTGCGTCGTGCGATCGCCGATACCCCGTTTGCCGATCTGGCTGACCAGCTTACCGGTCCGCTGATCTATGGCATTTCGGAAGATCCGGTTGCCGCTGCCAAGGTGCTCAATGACTTTGCGAAGGGTAATGACAAGCTGGTGCTGAAGGCCGGTTCCTATGCGGGCAAGACCCTCGACAAGGCCGGCGTGCAGGCGCTCGCTTCGATCCCGAGCCGCGAAGAGTTGCTCGCCACGCTGCTGGGTGTCATGCAGGCGCCGGTTTCCGGCTTCGCAGGTGCTCTCGCCGCCCTCGCCAAGAAGCGCGAGGAAGAAGGCGTGGCTGCCTGAGCCTCAGGCACTACAGTTTTCAGAATAGTTTCGATTTTGGAGTGATTTGATATGGCTATCAGCAAAGAAGACATCCTCGAAGCCGTTGGCGCGATGACCGTTATGGAACTGAACGACCTGGTCAAGGCGTTCGAAGAGAAGTTTGGCGTGTCGGCAGCCTCCCTGGCAGTGGCTGCTCCGGGTGCCGGCGGTGCTGCTGCTCCGGCCGCTGAAGAGAAGACCGAGTTCGACGTGATCCTGACCGCCGCTGGCGAGAAGAAGGTCGAAGTCATCAAGGTCGTCCGTGCCGCCACCGGTCTGGGCCTGAAGGAAGCCAAGGACGTCGTCGACGGCGCGCCGAAGGCCGTGAAGGAGGGCGTGTCCAAGGCCGACGCCGACGCGCTGAAGAAGCAACTGGAAGACGCTGGCGCCAAGGTCGAGATCAAGTAATACTCGCCTTTCCAGCAGGGCTGGCGCTCCTAGGGGTGCCAGCCCTTTCGTGCTTTGTACTGAAGCATGAAGCCAGAACAAAGCGTCCCTAGAAGTGTTGCAGTTTTTTTCAGATATCTAGGCAACCGCGGGCGCTGTGTTCTGTCTTTTCGAAGTTCGACCTCTAGCCGGAGCATTCATGGCGTATTCCTACACTGAGAAGAAGCGTATCCGCAAGAGCTTCGCCAAGCGCGCGGCCGTGCTCGATGCGCCTTTCCTGCTCGCCACCCAAATCGAGTCGTTCGCCTCGTTCCTGCAAGCGGAAACGTTGCCTGAAACGCGGCACAACCAGGGCCTGCAAGCGGCGTTCACCTCGATTTTCCCGATCTCCAGCCATAGCGGCAACGCCCGGCTGGAGTTCGTCCAGTACATGCTGGGCGAGCCGGCGTTCGATGTGAAGGAATGCCAACAGCGCGGTCTGACCTTCGCGTCGCCGCTGCGCGCGCGCGTCCGCCTGGTCATCATGGACCGTGAAGCGCCCAAGGAAACCATCAAGGAGGTGAAGGAGCAGGAAGTCTATATGGGCGAGATTCCGCTCATGACGGACACCGGCTCCTTCGTCATCAACGGCACTGAGCGGGTGATCGTTTCCCAGCTGCACCGTTCTCCGGGCGTGTTCTTCGAGCACGACCGTGGCAAGACCCACTCCTCCGGCAAGCTGCTGTTCTCCGCCCGCATCATTCCCTACCGTGGCTCCTGGTTGGACTTCGAGTTCGATCCCAAGGATTACCTGTACTTCCGCGTCGACCGTCGGCGCAAGATGCCGGTGACCATCCTGCTGCGCTCCATCGGGATGACGCCGGAAGAGATCCTCGAGACCTTCCACGACTTCGATGCCTTCCAACTGGCGCCCGAAGGTGCGCAGTTCGAACTGGTGCCGGATCGCCTGCGTGGCGAAGTGGCCCGCTTCGACATCGTGACGCCGGATGGCAAGGTGATCGTGGCGCGCGACAAGCGCATCACCGCCAAGCATATCCGTGAACTGGATCAAGCCGGCGTCAAGACCATTGCGGTGCCGGACGACTTCATGCTCGGTCGTGTGATTGCCAAGAACGTTGTGGACGCGGAAACCGGCGAACTGGTCGCCCGTGCCAACGACGAGATCACCGAAGATCTACTCGGCAAGCTGCGCGACGCCCGCGTTGTCGACCTGCAGACCCTCTACATCAATGACCTCGACCGCGGCGGCTACATCTCGCAGACGCTGCGTATCGACGAAACGGCCGACCAGTGGGCTGCCAAGGTCGCGATCTACCGCATGATGCGTCCGGGCGAGCCACCCACCGAGGACGCGGTGGAGGCCCTGTTCCAGGGGTTGTTCTACGCGGAAGAACGCTATGACCTGTCGTCCGTCGGCCGCATGAAGTTCAACCGTCGTGCCTATCCCGAGAAGATCGACGACAAGGCGCCGGGCTGGCTGAAACGTTTCTATGAGAAGGTCGGCCCCCACGGCGAGGAAGGTGTCGGCGTGCTGGCCAACGAAGACATCCTGGCCGTGATCGGCGTGTTGGTTGAACTGCGCAACGGCCGCGGCGAGATCGACGATATCGATCACCTGGGGAACCGTCGGGTGCGGTCCGTTGGCGAACTGGCCGAGAACCAGTTCCGTGCCGGCCTGGTCCGTGTCGAGCGTGCGGTGAAGGAGCGTCTGTCCCAGGCTGAGTCTGACAACCTGATGCCGCATGACCTGATCAACGCCAAGCCCATCTCGGCCGCGATCAAGGAGTTCTTCGGCTCCAGCCAGCTCTCCCAGTTCATGGACCAGACCAATCCGCTGTCCGAGATCACCCATAAGCGCCGCGTTTCCGCGCTTGGCCCGGGCGGTCTGACCCGCGAACGTGCTGGCTTCGAAGTTCGTGACGTACACCCGACCCATTACGGCCGGGTGTGCCCGATCGAGACGCCGGAAGGCCCGAACATCGGTCTGATCAACTCGCTGGCGGTGTACGCCCGCACCAACCGTCACGGCTTCCTCGAGACGCCATATCGCAAGGTGGCGGATGGCAAGGTCACCGATCAGATCGACTTCCTGTCGGCGATTGAGGAAGGCCAGTACGTGATCGCGCAGGCGAACGCTGAGATCGGCGGCGGCGGCACTTTGGAAGGCGATCTCATCTCCTGCCGCCACAAGGGCGAATTTACGTTGGCGAGTGCCGACCAGGTCCAGTACATGGATGTGGCGCCGGGTCAGATCGTGTCTGTCGCAGCCTCGCTGATTCCGTTCCTTGAGCACGACGACGCGAACCGTGCGTTGATGGGCGCCAACATGCAACGTCAGGCGGTTCCCTGCCTGCGTCCGGAGAAGCCGTTGGTCGGCACCGGCATCGAGCGCACCGTGGCAGTGGACTCGGGCACCGCGGTGCAGGCAAAGCGTGGCGGCCTGGTCGACTACGTCGATGCCCAGCGTATCGTGGTGCGGGTGAACGATGCCGAAACCCTTGCGGGTGAAGTCGGCGTCGACATCTACAACATGATCAAGTACACCCGTTCCAACCAGAACACCAACATCAACCAGCGTCCGGTGGTGAAGGTGGGCGACCGCATCGCCAAGGGCGATGTGATTGCCGACGGTGCCTCCACCGATCTGGGCGAACTGGCGCTCGGCCAGAACATGCTGGTCGCGTTCATGCCCTGGAATGGCTACAACTTCGAAGACTCGATCCTGATCTCCGAGCGCGTGGTTGCCGATGATCGCTTCACCTCGATCCACATCGAGGAACTGACCGTCGTCGCGCGCGATACCAAGCTGGGGCCTGAGGAAATCACCCGCGACATCGCGTCGCTGGGCGAAGCCCAACTGTCCCGTCTGGACGAGTCCGGCATTGTCTACATCGGTGCCGAAGTCGAAGCCGGCGACGTGCTGGTCGGCAAGGTCACGCCCAAGGGAGAAACCCAGCTGACGCCGGAGGAGAAGCTGCTGCGCGCGATCTTCGGCGAGAAGGCTTCCGACGTTAAGGACACTTCGCTGCGCGTCCCGTCCGGCATGACTGGCACCGTCATCGACGTGCAGGTCTTCACCCGCGAGGGCATCGAGCGCGACAAGCGCGCCCAGTCCATCATCGACGATCAGCTGCGCAGCTTCAAAACCGATCTGGCCGACCAGATGCGCATCGTGGAGCGGGACGCCTTCGCGCGTATCCAGCGCATGATCGTTGGCCAGAAGGCCAACGGCGGTCCGAAGAAGCTGAGCAAGGGTACTGCGATCACCGTCGAATACCTGGACACGCTGGAGCCCTATCACTGGTTCGACATTCGCATGGCGGACGAAGAGCTGGCGATCCAGCTCGAAGCCATCCGTGAAGGCCTGGAAAAGACCCGCAAGGACTTCGAACAGGCCTTCGAGATCAAGAAGAAGAAGCTCACCCAGGGCGACGAGCTGCCCCCGGGCGTGCAGAAGATGGTCAAGGTGTACCTGGCGGTGAAGCGCCGCCTGCAGCCGGGCGACAAGATGGCCGGCCGTCACGGCAACAAGGGTGTGGTGTCCAAGATCGTTCCGGTCGAAGACATGCCTTATATGGAAGACGGCACGCCGGTCGACATCGTGCTGAACCCGCTGGGCGTGCCCTCGCGGATGAACATCGGTCAGATCCTGGAAACCCACCTTGGCTGGGCGGCCAAGGGCCTGGGCCAGCGCCTGGACAAGATGCTGCGTGCGAATGCAGCCGCCAGTGAAGTCCGCGGCCTGCTGGAGGAGATCTACAACGGCAGCGGCAAGCCGGAAGACTTCTCCGGGTTCAGCGACGAGGACGTCGTCGAACTGGCCTCGAACCTGAAGAAGGGCGTACCGTTCGCGACCCCGGTGTTCGATGGAGCCAAGGAAGAAGAGATCTCCAAGATGCTGGAACTGGCCGGCCTCCCGGTCGGCGGCCAGGTGACGCTATTTGACGGTCGCACTGGCGAGCCCTTCGAGCGCAAGGTCACCGTGGGCTACAAGCACGTGCTGAAGCTGCACCACTTGGTCGATGACAAGATGCATGCGCGCTCCACCGGCCCGTACTCGCTGGTGACGCAGCAGCCGCTGGGCGGCAAGGCGCAGTTCGGCGGCCAGCGTTTCGGGGAAATGGAAGTGTGGGCGCTCGAGGCTTACGGCGCGGCATATACCTTGCAGGAGATGTTGACGGTCAAGTCGGACGACGTTACCGGCCGTACCAAGGTGTACGAAAACATCGTCAAGGGCGAACACAAGATCGACTCTGGGATGCCCGAGTCCTTCAACGTGCTGGTGAAGGAAATTCGTTCCCTGGCGATCGACATCGATCTGGACCGCGATTGAACCCGCACATTGCGCAACCCGCATGTGCCGGATGGAGTGATACATGAAGAGCCTGCTCGCTGACCTGTTCAAGCAAACCCTGCCGAACGAGGAAGAGTTCGAAGCGATTACGATCGGCCTCGCCTCGCCGGACAAGATCCGGTCGTGGTCCTATGGCGAAGTCAAGAAGCCGGAGACGATCAACTACCGTACCTTCAAGCCCGAGCGCGATGGCCTGTTCTGCGCCAAGATCTTCGGGCCGGTGAAGGACTACGAGTGCCTCTGCGGCAAGTACAAGCGCCTGAAGCATCGCGGCGTGATCTGCGAGAAGTGCGGCGTCGAGGTGACCCTGTCCAAGGTGCGCCGCGAGCGCATGGGGCACATCGAACTCGCCAGCGTCGTTGCCCACATCTGGTTCCTGAAGAGCCTGCCCAGCCGTCTTGGCATGGTGTTGGACATGACCCTGCGCGACATCGAGCGCGTGCTGTATTTCGAAGCCTTTGTCGTCGTCGAGCCCGGCATGACCCCGCTCAACCGTGCTCAGTTGCTGACTGAGGACGACTACCTCGCGAAGGTCGAGGAATACGGTGACGACTTCGACGCAGTGATGGGCGCCGAAGGCATTCGTGAGTTGTTGCGCACGCTGGACGTGAACCTCGAGATCGAAAAGTTGCGTGGCGACCTCGAAACCACCAACTCCGAAGCCAAGATCAAGAAGTTCTCCAAGCGCCTGAAGGTGCTGGAGGCTTTCCAGCAGTCCGGCATCAAGCCGGAATGGATGATCCTGGAAGTGCTGCCGGTGCTGCCGCCGGACCTGCGCCCGCTGGTGCCGCTGGACGGCGGCCGTTTCGCTACCTCTGACCTGAACGACCTCTACCGCCGCGTCATCAACCGGAACAACCGCCTGAAGCGGCTGCTGGAACTGAAGGCGCCGGACATCATCGTCCGCAACGAGAAGCGCATGCTGCAGGAGTCGGTGGACTCCCTGCTTGACAACGGCCGTCGCGGGAAGGCGATGACCGGTGCCAACAAGCGTCCGCTGAAGTCGCTGGCCGACATGATCAAGGGCAAGGGCGGTCGTTTCCGTCAGAACCTGCTGGGCAAGCGCGTCGACTACTCCGGCCGTTCCGTCATTACCGTGGGCCCGCAGCTCAAGTTGCACCAGTGCGGCCTGCCGAAGCTGATGGCGCTGGAACTGTTCAAGCCCTTCATCTTCAACAAGCTGGAACTGATGGGACTGGCTACGACCATCAAGCAGGCGAAGAAGATGGTGGAGTCCCAAGAGCCCGTGGTTTGGGACATCCTGGAAGAGGTGATCCGCGAGCATCCGGTGATGCTGAACCGCGCACCGACCCTGCACCGTCTCGGCATCCAGGCTTTCGAGCCGGTGCTGATCGAAGGCAAGGCGATCCAGCTGCACCCGCTGGTCTGCGTGGCCTTCAACGCCGACTTCGACGGCGACCAGATGGCGGTCCACGTTCCCCTGTCGCTGGAAGCGCAGATGGAAGCCCGCACGCTGATGCTGGCCTCCAACAACGTGCTGTCGCCCGCCAACGGCGATCCCATCATCGTGCCGTCGCAGGACATCGTGCTGGGTCTGTACTATGCCACCCGCGAGGGGGTGAATGTACCGGGCGAAGGCATGCTGTTCGCCGACGTCGGCGAGGTGAAGCGCGCCTACGAATCCGGCCAGATTTCGCTGCACGCCCGGGTGACCGTACGTCTGAAGGAATTCGATCGCGGTCCCGAGGGCGAGCGCCTGGAGCGCGTGGTGCGCCACAACACCACCGCCGGCCGTGCCATCCTGTCGGAGATCCTGCCGGCCGGCCTGCCGTTCAGCGTTATCGACAAGCCGCTGAAGAAGAAGGAAATCTCCAAGCTGATCAACGCGTCCTTCCGCCGTTGCGGTCTGCGCGCGACGGTGATCTTCGCTGATCAGCTGATGCAGTTCGGCTACCGTCTGGCGACGCGCGCCGGTATCTCCATCGCGGTGAAGGACATGCTGGTCCCGAACCTGAAGGAAGACTTGATCCGCGCGGCCGAGTCCGAGGTCAAGGAGATCGCCCAGCAATACACCTCCGGCCTGGTGACCGACGGTGAGCGCTACAACAAGGTCGTCGATATCTGGGGCCGCTGCGGCGACCAGGTGGCGAAGGCGATGATGGAGCAGCTGGGCCAGGAGGAGGTGACCAACCGCGAAGGCTCGACGGTCAAGCAGGAGTCCTTCAACTCCATCTACATGATGGCCGACTCCGGCGCGCGGGGTTCCGCCGCCCAGATCCGCCAGCTGGCCGGCATGCGGGGCCTGATGGCCAAGCCTGACGGCTCGATCATCGAAACGCCGATCACCACCAACTTCCGTGAAGGTCTGAACGTTCTGCAGTACTTCATCTCGACGCACGGCGCCCGTAAGGGCCTGGCCGATACCGCGCTGAAGACCGCGAACTCCGGCTACCTGACTCGTCGTCTGGTGGACGTGACGCAGGATCTGGTGGTTATCGAGGACGATTGCGGCACGCGTGAAGGCTTCAACATGAAGGCCCTGATCGAGGGCGGGGAAGTCGTCGAACCGCTGCGCGAGCGCATCCTGGGCCGTGTCTGCGCCGAGGACGTCGTCAACCCGGATACCCAGGAAACCGCCATCGAGGCCGGCACGCTGTTGGACGAAGACGCGGTTGAACTGATCGAAAGCCTGGGTGTGGACGAGGTCAAGGTCCGTACGCCGCTGACCTGCGAAACCCGTTACGGTCTGTGCGCCAAGTGCTACGGCCGTGACCTGGGCCGCGGCAGCATGGTCAACGCAGGCGAGGCAGTCGGTGTGATCGCTGCGCAGTCGATCGGCGAGCCGGGCACCCAGCTGACGATGCGTACCTTCCACGTCGGTGGCGCGGCATCCCGGGCCGCGGCTGCCAGTGGTGTCGAGGCCAAGTCGGCCGGTACCATCCGCTTCGCCGGCAACATGCGCTACGTCTCCAACCCGAAGGGCGAGAAGGTGGTCATCGCCCGCTCGGCCGAACTGGTGGTCGCCGACGACATGGGCCGCGAGCGCGAGCGTCACAAACTGCCGTACGGCGCCACGCTGGCGGTGGATGACGGCGCAACCGTCAAGGCTGGTGCGCAGCTGGCCAGTTGGGATCCGCACACTCGTCCTATCGTTACCGAATACAGCGGTATCGTGAAGTTCGAGAATGTGGAAGAGGGCGCCACCGTCGCCAAGCAGATCGACGAAGTGACTGGTCTGTCGACGCTGGTGGTCATCGACTCCAAGCGCCGCTCCAGCTCGGGCTCCGCCAAAGGCGTGCGCCCGCAGGTGAAGCTGTTCGACGAGCAAGGCCAGGAGGTGAAGATCACGGGTACGGATCACCCGGTGACCATCACCTTCCAGGTGGGATCGCTGATCACCGTGAAGGACGGCCAGCAGGTGAGCGTGGGCGATGTGCTTGCACGTATTCCGCAGGAATCCGCCAAGACCCGCGACATTACCGGTGGTCTGCCGCGTGTTGCCGAGTTGTTCGAAGCCCGTTCGCCCAAGGATGCAGGGCTGCTGGCCGAGTACACCGGTACCGTTTCCTTCGGCAAGGACACCAAGGGCAAGCAGCGCCTGGTGATCACCGAGCCGGACGGTACGGTGCACGAATTCCTGATCCCGAAGGACAAGCACCTGATGGTCCACGACGGTCAGGTAGTGAACAAGGGCGAGCTCATCGTCGACGGCCCAGCCGATCCGCACGACATCCTGCGCCTGCAGGGTATCGGCGAATTGGCCCGTTACATCATCGACGAAGTGCAGGACGTGTACCGTCTGCAAGGTGTGAAGATCAACGACAAGCACATCGAAGTGATTGTTCGCCAGATGCTGCGCCGCGTTGTGATCACCGACCCGGGCGACACCAAGTTCATCCGCGAAGAGCAGGTCGAGCGTTCCGAAGTGCTGGACGAAAACGATCGCATCAACGCGGAAGGTAAGCTGCCGGCTCAGTACGAGAACGTGCTGCTGGGCATCACCAAGGCCTCGCTGTCCACCGACTCCTTCATCTCCGCGGCTTCCTTCCAGGAAACGACCCGCGTGTTGACGGAAGCCGCGATCATGGGCAAACGCGACGAACTCCGCGGTCTGAAGGAGAACGTTATCGTTGGTCGCCTGATCCCGGCGGGTACCGGCTTGGCCTATCACCGCAGCCGCAAGTCGCAGGCTCAGGGCGACGATCTTGGCGCCGAGCACGCATGGGCTCCGGTGGAACCTGTTGTCGAAGCGCCGCAGGACATTCAGGCGAGTTGACTTTCGTTTTGTCTCCGGCCTAAAATCCGGCCTCTTTTTGTGGACTGACCAATCGTAGTCAGTCGCAGCCGGAATAAACCGCCCGAGGCGGCCCGTGGTGGGCTGCCTCGGTTTTTTGGGAAATTCTTAAGCTATGCCAACAATCAATCAGCTGGTCCGCAAGCCGCGGCAGATGGAGGTCACCAAGAGCAAGGTGCCTGCGCTGGAGGCTTGCCCGCAGAAGCGTGGTGTCTGCACCCGCGTCTATACCACGACTCCGAAGAAGCCGAACTCGGCGCTGCGTAAGGTAGCGAAGGTTCGTCTGACCAACGGTTTCGAGGTCATCTCCTACATCGGCGGCGAGGGTCACAACCTGCAGGAGCACTCCGTGGTCCTGATTCGCGGTGGCCGTGTAAAGGACTTGCCGGGTGTGCGTTACCACATCGTGCGTGGCTCCCTAGACTTGCAGGGAGTCAAGGACCGGAAGCAATCGCGCTCCAAGTACGGCGCCAAGCGCCCGAAGAAAGCCTGATTGTCGGCAAAAAATTAGCGAGAGGTTGTCATGCCGCGTCGTCGTGAAGTACCCAAGCGTGAAGTCCTGCCCGATCCGAAGTTCGGCTCTCAGGATGTTTCCAAGTTTATCAATGTGATCATGCAGGCGGGCAAGAAGTCCGTCGCCGAGCGCATTGTCTATGGTGCGTTCGAGCACATCACCAGCAAGGCCAGCAAGGATCCGCTGGAGGTTTTTGCCGCCGCGGTTGCGAACGTCAAGCCTGTGGTGGAAGTGAAGAGCCGCCGCGTTGGTGGTGCCAACTACCAGGTGCCGGTCGAGGTTCGTCCTTCCCGTCGCATGGCGCTGTCCATGCGCTGGCTGCGCGAAGCGGCCCGCAAGCGGGCGGAGAAGTCGATGGCCCAGCGCCTGGCGGGTGAGTTGCTCGAGGCGGCTGAAGGTCGGGGCGCCGCGATGAAGAAGCGCGAAGAAGTGCACCGTATGGCCGAGGCCAACAAGGCGTTCTCGCATTACCGCTTCTGATTTGTCTAGTGAGCGGTATATCGGGCCCTGCGAAGGGCTCGATTGTTTTGTAACGCAATAATCAGATCGGCGCGGCTTCCGCGGGATCTCTCCAAGGCAGGAATAGTATCGTGGCTCGCAAGACTCCTATCGAGCGCTACCGCAACATCGGTATCTCCGCTCACATCGACGCCGGCAAGACGACTACGACCGAGCGCATCCTCTATTACACCGGTGTGAATCACAAGATCGGTGAAGTGCACGATGGCGCTGCGACCATGGACTGGATGGCGCAGGAGCAGGAGCGTGGCATCACCATCACCTCCGCTGCGACCACCTGCTTCTGGAAGGGCATGGATCTCTCCCTGCCGGAGCATCGCTTCAACATCATCGACACGCCGGGGCACGTTGACTTCACTATCGAAGTCGAGCGCTCCATGCGGGTGCTGGACGGTGCCTGCATGGTGTATTGCGCCGTGGGTGGCGTGCAGCCTCAGTCCGAGACGGTGTGGCGCCAGGCGACCAAGTACAAGGTTCCTCGCCTTGCTTTCGTGAACAAGATGGACCGCTCTGGTGCCAACTTCTTCAAGGTCGTGGACCAGATGAAGGCACGCCTGAAGGCGAATCCTGTTCCTATCGTGATCCCCATCGGGGCAGAAGACACGTTCACCGGCGTCGTCGACCTGATCAAGATGAAGGCGATCATCTGGGATGAGGCTTCCCAGGGCATGAAGTTCGAGTACCGCGACATCCCTTCGGAGTTGCAGGCTGATGCCGAGTCTTGGCGCGAGCAGATGGTCGAGGCGGCCGCCGAGGCTTCCGAAGAACTCATGAACACCTATCTCGAGAACGGCGAGCTTTCCGAGGACCAGATCAAGCTCGGTCTGCGTACGCGCACGATCGCGTGCGAGATCCAGCCCATGCTGTGCGGTACTGCGTTCAAGAACAAGGGCGTGCAGCGGATGCTGGACGCGGTCATCGAGTTCCTGCCTTCGCCTGTGGATATTCCGCCTGTCGCGGGTACTGATGACAACGAAGTGGAAGTGGTGCGCAAGGCGGATGACGGCGAGAAGTTCTCGGCGCTGGCGTTCAAGCTGATGACCGACCCGTTCGTGGGGCAACTCACCTTCGTGCGCGTTTACTCCGGTGTGCTGAGCTCCGGCGAAACCGTGCTGAACTCTGTCAAGGGCAAGAAGGAGCGCATCGGCCGCATCCTGCAGATGCACGCCAATGAACGCGAGGAAATCAAGGAAGTGCTGGCCGGCGACATCGCCGCCTGCGTTGGCTTGAAGGAGGTGACCACCGGCGAGACCCTGTGCGATCCCTCTGCGCCAATCATCCTGGAGCGCATGGTATTCCCCGATCCAGTCATTCACGTGGCCGTCGAGCCGAAGACCAAGAGTGACCAAGAGAAGATGGGTATCGCGCTGGGTCGTCTGGCTGCGGAAGATCCGTCTTTCCGTGTGCGCACCGACGAAGAGTCTGGTCAGACCATCATTTCCGGCATGGGCGAACTGCACCTCGAGATCATCGTTGACCGCATGAAGCGTGAGTTCAACGTCGAGGCGAACGTCGGCGCGCCTCAGGTCGCCTACCGCGAAGCGATCCGCAAGTCGGTCGAGCAGGAAGGCAAGTTCGTCAAGCAGTCCGGTGGCCGTGGTCAGTACGGTCACGTCTGGATCAAGCTGGAGCCGAACGAGACCGGCAAGGGTTACGAGTTCGTTGACGCCATCAAGGGCGGCGTGGTCCCGCGCGAGTACATTCCCGCGGTCGACAAGGGGCTGCAGGATACTCTGCCGAACGGCGTGTTGGCCGGCTTCCCGGTGGTGGATGTGAAAGTTACGCTGTTCGATGGCTCTTACCACGATGTGGACTCGAACGAAAACGCCTTCAAGATGGCCGCGTCCATGGCGTTCAAGGATGCGATGCGCAAGGCCAACCCGGTGCTGCTTGAGCCGATGATGGCTGTCGTGGTTGAAACGCCGGAAGACTACATGGGTAACGTCATGGGCGATCTTTCCGGGCGTCGCGGCATCGTCCAGGGTATGGACGACCTTCCTGGCGGCATGAAGGAGATCAAGGCCGAGGTGCCGCTGGCCGAGATGTTCGGCTACGCGACCCAGTTGCGCTCGCTGTCGCAGGGGCGCGCGACCTACTCCATGGAGTTCAAGCACTACTCCGAGGCGCCCAAGAGTGTCGCCGAAGCAGTCATCAACAATCGCAAGTAATAACTAAGAGCTACGAGGAAGAGCAATGGCTAAGGGTAAGTTTGAGCGGACGAAGCCGCACGTGAACGTAGGCACGATCGGCCACGTTGACCACGGCAAGACGACGCTGACGGCGGCGATCACGACGATTCTGTCGAAGAAGTTCGGTGGCGAGGCGAAGGCCTACGATCAGATCGATGCGGCGCCGGAAGAGAAGGCTCGCGGCATCACGATCAACACCGCGCACGTCGAGTACGAGACGGCTACGCGCCACTATGCCCACGTGGATTGCCCGGGGCACGCCGACTACGTGAAGAACATGATTACGGGTGCGGCGCAGATGGACGGCGCGATCCTGGTGTGCTCGGCCGCTGATGGCCCGATGCCGCAGACGCGCGAGCACATCCTGCTGGCTCGCCAGGTCGGTGTGCCGTACATCATCGTCTTCCTGAACAAGTGCGACATGGTCGACGACGAAGAGCTGCTCGAGCTGGTCGAAATGGAGGTGCGCGAGCTGCTGTCCAAGTACGACTTCCCGGGCGACGACATTCCCATCGTCAAGGGTTCCGCGCTGAAGGCGCTGGAAGGTGATCAGTCCGACATCGGTGAGCCGGCGATCTTCCGTCTGGCCGACGCCCTGGATAGCTACATCCCGACCCCGGAACGTGCCATCGACAAGCCCTTCCTGCTGCCGATCGAAGACGTGTTCTCGATCTCCGGCCGCGGCACCGTGGTGACCGGTCGTGTCGAGCGCGGCATCGTGAAGGTTGGTGAAGAAATCGAAATCGTCGGCATCAAGCCCACCGTCAAGACCACCTGCACCGGTGTGGAAATGTTCCGCAAGCTGCTGGATCAGGGTCAGGCGGGTGACAACGTCGGCGTGCTGCTGCGCGGTACCAAGCGTGAAGACGTGGAGCGTGGCCAAGTGCTGTGCAAGCCGGGCTCCATCACCCCGCACACCCACTTCACCGGCGAAATCTACGTGCTGTCGAAGGAAGAGGGTGGTCGTCACACGCCGTTCTTCAACAACTACCGTCCGCAGTTCTACTTCCGTACCACGGACGTGACCGGTTCCATCGCGCTGCCGGAAGGCACCGAGATGGTGATGCCGGGTGACAACGTGTCGATCACCGTGAAGCTGATCGCTCCGATCGCCATGGAAGAAGGTCTGCGCTTCGCGATCCGCGAAGGCGGCCGTACCGTCGGCGCCGGCGTCGTCGCCAAGATCATTGAGTAATTTCTATCCGGGGCGACCGTCGTGTCGCCTCATCGCTCTTTGGGATAAATCATGCAGAACCAGAAAATCCGCATCCGTCTGAAAGCTTTCGACTATCGCCTGATCGACCAGTCTGCGCTGGAGATCGTCGAGACTGCGAAGCGTACCGGTGCGGTTGTGCGCGGCCCCGTTCCGCTGCCCACCCGTATCGAGCGTTTTAACCTGCTGCGTTCGCCGCACGTGAACAAGACGTCCCGCGATCAGATGGAGATCCGCACCCATCAACGTCTGATGGACATCATCGATCCCACCGATAAGACGGTGGATGCGCTGATGAAGTTGGATCTGCCGGCGGGCGTGGATGTCGAGATCAAGCTCCAGTAAGCAGTCCGCTTGCGGGATTTTGAAAAAGGCCGGTATAATCCGGCCTTTGTGCCTATTGGCGCAATAATTTGAGCGACCCCGGTCAATCGCAACCGGGAATCAGGAGAAAAAAATGAGTCTAGGCCTTGTTGGACGCAAGGTTGGCATGACTCGCATTTTTGCCGAGGATGGTCGTTCCATTCCGGTGACTGTGCTTGACGTGTCCGACAATCGCGTGTCCCAGATCAAGACGCCTGAATCCGACGGCTATGCCGCGGTTCAGGTCGCATTCGGCAAGCGTCGTGCTAGCCGTCTGGTTAAAGCCGCGGCGGGTCATCTTGCCAAGGCCGGCGTCGAGCCGAGCCGAGGTCTCAAGGAGTTCCGTGTCGAGGGTGAGCAGCTCGCTGGTTTCAAAGCGGGTGATGTCATCTCCGCGGAGATCTTTTCCGTTGGTCAAAAAGTTGATGTGACGGGTGTCTCGATCGGTAAGGGCTTCTCCGGTCCGATCAAGCGTCACAACTTCTCCTCCAACCGTGCTTCCCACGGTAACTCCATTTCCCACAACTCGCCGGGCTCGATCGGTATGGCGCAGGATCCGGGGCGTGTTTTCCCGGGTAAGCGCATGGCCGGCCAGTACGGCGCTGCTCAGCGCACCACGCAAGGGCTGGAAGTGGTTCGTGTGGATGCCGAGCGTCAGCTTCTGCTGATCAAGGGGGCGGTGCCTGGTGCCAAGGGCGGTGACGTTGTCGTTCGTCCGGCAGTCAAGGCCTAAGGGGAGTTACGCAATGGAATTGAAACTCTTGAACGATCAGGGGCAGGCGGCAGCGACGCTGCAGGCTTCCGATACCCTGTTCGGGCGCGACTACAACGAAGCGCTGATCCATCAGGTGGTTACCGCCTATATGGCGAATGCCCGCTCCGGCAATCGTGCCCAGAAGGGTCGGTCCGAAGTCTCCAAGTCGACACGCAAGCCGTTCCGCCAGAAGGGTACGGGTAACGCGCGTGCCGGTATGGCGTCCAGCCCGCTGTGGCGTGGTGGCGGCAAGATTTTCCCGAACTCGCCTGACGAGAACTTTAGCCAGAAGGTCAATCGCAAGATGTATCGGGCTGGCGTGGCCTCCATTCTTTCGCAGCTGGCGCGTGAAGATCGCCTGGCTGTAGTGGAGAGTTTCAGCGTCGAGGCGCCGAAGACTCGTCTCCTGACCCAGAAGCTGAAGGGCATGGGGCTGGAGTCTGTGCTGGTGATTACCGACGAAGTCGACGAGAACCTGTTCCTGTCCGCTCGCAACCTGCACAAGGTTCTGGTGCTCGAGGTCCAGGAAGCCGATCCGGTGTCGCTGGTTCGTTTTCCCAAGGTCCTGGTGACCAAGGGCGCGCTGGCGAAGATGGAGGAAGCCTGGCAATGAGCGCAATCAATCAGGAGCGTTTGCTGCAGGTGCTGCTGGCGCCGCAGATCTCCGAAAAGGCGACTTTCATCGCCGAGAAGAACGAGCAGGTTATCTTCAAGGTGGCCTCTACCGCGACCAAGCCTGAAGTGAAGGCGGCCGTCGAACTGCTGTTCAAGGTTGAAGTGAAGTCGGTCCAGATCGCAAATGTGAAGGGCAAGACCAAGCGCTTTGGCCGTTCCATCGGCCATCGCAAGGACTGGAAGAAGGCTTTCGTTTGTCTGAAGCCTGGCCAGGAAATCAACTTTGCGGCTGGGGAGTAATCGATCATGGCACTGGTAAAACTCAAGCCGACTTCCGCTGGCCGTCGTGCGATGGTCAAGGTGGTCAACCCCGATCTGCACAAGGGTCGCCCGTTCGATGGTCTGATCGAGAAGAAGACCAAGAACGCGGGCCGTAACAACGGTGGCCGGGTGACTGTTCGCCACCAAGGTGGCGGCCACAAGCAGCACTATCGGGTGATCGACTTCCGCCGCAACAAGGATGGCGTCGTCGCCAAGGTCGAGCGTCTGGAATATGACCCTAACCGCTCTGCGAACATCGCGCTGCTTTGCTATGCCGATGGCGAGCGTCGCTACATCATCGCCCCTCGTGGTGTCGAGGTTGGTCAGCAGATCGTGAGCGGCGCCGAGGCGCCGATCAAGCCGGGCAACGCCCTGCCGATCCGCAACATCCCGGTGGGTTCCACGATTCACTGCGTCGAAATGATGCCGGGCAAGGGGGCTCAGCTCGCCCGTGCTGCTGGCACCTCCGTCCAGTTGCTGGCGCGCGAAGGAGTGTATGCCCAGCTGCGTCTGCGCTCCGGTGAGATCCGCCGCGTGCACGTCGAGTGCCGCGCGACCATTGGTGAAGTGGGTAACGAAGAGCATAGCCTGCGCAAGATCGGCAAGGCGGGTGCTAACCGCTGGCGTGGCATCCGTCCGACCGTTCGCGGCGTTGCGATGAACCCGGTGGATCACCCGCACGGTGGTGGCGAAGGTCGCACCGGCGAGGGTCGTGTTCCTGTCAGCCCGTGGGGTCAGCCCACCAAGGGCTACCGTACTCGCCGCAATAAGCGCACTGACACGATGATCGTGCAGCGTCGTCACAAGCGTTAAGGGGTAACAGATGGCTCGTTCTATCAAGAAAGGCCCGTTCATCGACGCGCACCTCCTCAAGAAGGTGGACGCCGCGCGGGCGAGCAATGACAAGCGTCCGATCAAGACCTGGTCCCGTCGTTCCACGGTGCTGCCGGACTTCGTCGGCCTGACGATCGCTGTTCACAACGGCCGTCAGCACATCCCGGTGTATGTGTCCGAGAACATGGTCGGCCACAAGCTGGGTGAATTTGCGCTGACGCGTACCTTCAAGGGTCACGCCGCCAGCAAGAAAGCGAAGAGGTAAGAAGACATGGAAACCAAAGCCGTTCTCCGTGGCGTGCGCCTGTCGGCCCAAAAGGGTCGCCTGGTTGCTGACCTGGTGCGAGGCAAGTCGGTCGACCAGGCTCTCAACATCCTCGCTTTCTCCCCCAAGCGTGGTGCAAAGATCATCCGCAAGGTTGTCGAATCCGCTATCGCAAATGCCGAGCACAACGACGGTGCCGACATTGATGCGCTAAAGGTCAAGACCATCTACGTGGAAGAAGGTGCGACGCTGAAGCGTTTCACTGCCCGCGCAAAGGGCCGGGGCAACCGCATTCTCAAGCCCACCTGCCACATCTACGTGTCTGTCGGCGAGTAAGGAGTATTCATGGGTCAGAAAATTCATCCCACCGGATTCCGTCTCGCTGTCACGCGCGATTGGGGTTCCCGCTGGTTTGCTTCCAGCCAGGATTTCTCGAAGATGCTGCACGAGGACCTGAAGGTCCGCGACTATCTGAAGAAGCGCCTGGCGCATGCGTCGGTTGGCCGTGTCATCATCGAGCGTCCGGCCAAGAATGCGCGCGTTACGCTCTACAGTGCCCGTCCGGGTGTCGTTATCGGCAAGAAGGGCGAGGATATTGAGGCGCTGAAGCGCGATCTGCAGAAGATCGTGGGTGTGCCGGTTCATGTGAACATCGAGGAAGTGCGGAAGCCCGAGATCGATGCGAAGTTGATTGCGGACTCCATCGCCCAGCAGCTCGAGAAGCGCATCATGTTCCGCCGCGCCATGAAGCGCGCGATGCAGAACGCCATGCGTCTTGGTGCTCAAGGCATCAAGATCATGAGCTCCGGTCGCCTGAATGGCGCCGAAATCGCTCGTACCGAGTGGTATCGCGAAGGTCGCGTTCCGCTGCACACCCTGCGTGCGAACATCGACTACGGTGTTTCCGAAGCGCACACCACCTATGGTGTTATCGGCATTAAGGTCTGGGTGTTCAAGGGTGAAATGCTGGGTCGCAACGAGCAGCCGGCGGCCGCCGAGCCTGAGGCCGACAATCGCCGTGGTCGCCGTGGTGCCCCGCGTGACGGTGAAGGCCGTCCGGGTCGTCGTCCTGCCCGCCGGGGCGGCGACGGCCAAGGCCGGCAAGAAGAAAGCAGGAGTGAATAATGCTGCAGCCCTCGAGAAGAAAGTATCGGAAGGAGCAGAAGGGCCGTAACACCGGGCTTGCTACGCGCGGTGCTAAGGTCAGCTTCGGCGAGTACGGGCTCAAGGCAGTTGGCCGGGGCCGGCTGACTGCTCGTCAGATTGAGTCTGCGCGTCGCGCGATGACCCGTCACATCAAGCGGGGTGGTCGGATCTGGATCCGGATTTTCCCGGACAAGCCGATCTCCAAGAAGCCCGCTGAAGTTCGAATGGGTAACGGTAAGGGTAACCCCGAGTACTGGGTCGCTGAGATCCAGCCCGGCAAGGTGCTCTACGAAATGGATGGCGTGGACGAAGCGCTCGCGCGTGAGGCATTCCGGCTTGCAGCCGCTAAGCTTCCGCTGGAGACGGTGTTCGTTACTCGCCAAGTGGGGTAAGCATGAAAGCGAGTGAACTCCGCGCCAAAGGCGCAGAAGAACTGAACCAGGAGTTGCTTGAGTTGTTGAGGGCCCAGTTCTCGCTGCGGATGCAGCTGGCGACTCAGCAACTGAGTAACACGAGTCAACTCGGGAAGGTCCGTCGCGACATCGCGCGTGTCCGGACCATCCTGCGTGAGAAGGCGGGTCAGCAATGAGCGAGCAGCAAGTTCAGAAGGTTCGCCGCGCCCTGGTGGGGCGTGTGGTCAGCGACAAGATGGATAAGACGGTAACCGTTCTGGTTGAGCGGCGCGTCAAGCACCCTCTGTACAGCAAAATCATTACGCGCTCTGCCAAGTACCACGCTCATGTGGAAAATGGCGAGGCAGTGCAGGGTGATTTGGTGGAAATCGAAGAGTGTCGTCCGCTCTCTCGTACCAAGACCTGGCGTGTGACCCGGGTCGTTGAGAAGGCCCGCGTGATCTGAACTTGGGGTCGCGAGCCGGTATTTGAAAACAGCTTGGCGCTGCGGCGTCAAGCTGTTATACTTTTAAATCTTTGCTCCGGTGCTCGCTCGGGGCATTCCACCCTGACGGGTTCCAAGACTGACCGCAGCGCGGGATAAGTTGGAGATAAATTCATGATTCAAATGCAGTCCAGGCTGGATGTCGCCGATAACACCGGTGCGCGTTCGGTTATGTGCATCAAGGTGCTTGGTGGTTCCAAGCGCCGTTATGCCGGCATTGGCGACATCATCAAGGTCACCATCAAGGATGCTGCTCCGCGTGGCCGTGTGAAGAAGGGCGACGTTTATAACGCCGTCGTTGTTCGTACCGCCAAGGGTGTGCGTCGCCCTGATGGTTCGCTGGTGAAGTTTGACAACAACGCCGCGGTTCTCCTGAACAATAAGCTCGAGCCGATCGGCACGCGTATTTTCGGGCCGGTTACTCGCGAGCTGCGCTCCGAGCGGTTCATGAAGATCGTCTCGCTGGCGCCTGAAGTGCTCTAAGGAGTCGGTAGATGAACAAGATCCGCAAGGGTGACGAAGTTATTGTGCTGGCTGGCAAGGATCGCGGTCGCCGCGGTGCTGTGCTGCGCCGCGTGGATGACGAGCATGTCGTGGTTGAGGGCGTGAATCGCGTCAAGAAGCACGTTCGCCCGAATCCACTCAAGGGCGAAGTCGGTGGCATCGTCGAGAAAGATATGCCTATCCATATTTCCAATGTCGCGCTGTTCAATCCGGCGTCCCAGAAGGGCGATCGCGTCGGGGTGAAAGTGCTTGAGGATGGCCGCAAGGTTCGCGTCTTCAAGTCGAACGGCGAGCTGGTTGATGCCTAAGGAGTAACGATGGCTCGCTTGCAACAGTTCTACAAGGATTCTGTGGTTCCTGATCTGCAAAAGCAGTTCGGCTACAAGTCTGTTATGGAAGTGCCGCGCATCACCAAGATCACTCTGAATATGGGTGTGGGTGAGGCGGTTGGTGATAAGAAGGTGCTTGAGAACGCGATCGGTGACATGACCAAGATTGCTGGTCAGAAGCCGGTGTCGACGAAGGCGCGTAAGTCCATTGCGGGCTTCAAGATTCGTGAAGGTTATCCGATTGGTTGCATGGTGACTCTGCGCGGCCCCCAGATGTTCGAGTTTCTGGATCGTCTGATCACCATTGCGTTGCCGCGTGTGCGTGACTTCCGCGGTATTGCTGCGAAGGGCTTCGATGGTCGTGGTAACTACAACCTGGGCGTCAAAGAGCAGATCATCTTCCCGGAAATCGAGTACGACAAGATCGATGCGCTGCGCGGGATGAACATCAGCATCACGACGACCGCGAAGAATGACCAGGAAGCCCGTGCTCTGCTCGGTGCTTTCAAGTTCCCGTTCAAGAATTGAGGCTGACATGGCGAAACTCGCTCTGATCAATCGTGAAGAGAAGCGTCGCAAGCTGGTTGAGAAGTTTGCCGCCAAGCGTGCTGCGCTGATCGCCCAGATCAAGGACACCAAGCTGTCCGACGAAGAACGCATGTCTGCGCGCTTGGCGCTGCAGCAGCTCCCGCGAAACGCCAGTCCCTCTCGTCAGCGCAACCGGTGCAGCCTGACCGGCCGTCCGCGTGGGGTGTTCCGCAAGTTCGGTCTGTGCCGTAACAAGCTGCGTGAAATTGCTTTCCGTGGCGAAGTTCCTGGCATGACCAAGGCGAGCTGGTAAGGAGAATTCAAAGATGAGTATGTCCGATCCGATCGCCGACATGCTGACGCGCATCCGCAATGGGCAGCAGGCCCAGAAGGTGAGCGTGAGCATGCCCTCCTCGAAGCTCAAGGTGGCGATCGCCAAGGTGCTGAAGGATGAGGGTTACATCGATGACTTTTCGGTGCGGGAAGAGAGCGGCAAGGCTGCGCTCGATGTCGCGCTGAAGTACTACGCCGGCCGGCCTGTGATTGAGCGCATCGAACGCGTCAGCCGCCCCGGTCTGAGAGTGTACAAGGGAAGCAACGATCTGCCGCGCGTCATGAACGGCCTGGGCGTTGCCATTGTTTCCACGCCCAAGGGCGTGATGACCGATCGTGCCGCCCGCGCTAGCCGGGTCGGTGGCGAAGTCATCTGCCTGGTCGCCTAAGGGGAGCGCAATGTCTCGTGTAGCGAAGAATCCGGTCGCGATCCCGACGGGCGTTGAGGTCACCATCTCCGCCGCTGAGATTGCGATCAAGGGCCCGCTGGGCACGCTGCGTCAGTCCATTCACCCCGCTGTCAGCGTGGAGAAGGATGGTGAAGCCATCGTCTGCAAGGCAAAGGATGGTGCGGATAACGCCCGTGCGATGTCCGGTACCGTTCGTGCCTTGGTGAATAACATGGTGAACGGCGTGACCAAGGGTTTTGAGCGCAAGCTCACGCTGGTTGGCGTTGGTTACCGTGCCCAGGCTCAAGGTGACAAGCTGAATCTTTCGCTGGGTTTCTCCCATCCGGTGGTGCATCAGATGCCCGCTGGCGTGAAGGTTGAGACGCCCTCCCAGACCGAAGTCGTGATCAAGGGTATCGACAAGCAGCAGGTCGGTCAGGTCGCGGCCGAGGTGCGGGCCTACCGCTCTCCCGAACCCTACAAGGGCAAGGGCGTCCGTTATTCGGACGAGGTGGTGGTGCTCAAGGAAACCAAGAAGAAGTAAGGCGGTTCGTCATGAACAAGAAAGAAACTCGTCTTCGCCGTGCGCGCAAAACCCGCGCCAAGCTCGCGGAGCTCAAGGCGGTACGCCTCGCCGTGTTCCGTACCAACAGCCACATCTACGCGCAGGTGATTTCCGGTTGCGGTTCCCGGGTCCTGGCTGCCGCGTCGACCGTGGAGCCTGCCGTCCGTGCGCAGGTCGCCAACGGTGGCAACAAGCAAGCGGCCGAAGTGGTCGGCAAGTTGATTGCCGAGCGCGCCAAGGCTGCCGGGATCGAGACGGTCGCTTTCGACCGCTCGGGCTTCCTGTATCACGGCCGCGTGAAGGCGCTGGCTGAGGCTGCCCGCGAAGGCGGTCTGAAGTTCTAAGCGAGGATTCGTATGGCTAAGCAGCAAACCAAACGCGCGCAGGCCTCCGAGGAGCGCGATGACGGTCTTCGCGAGAAGATGGTCGCGATCAACCGAGTCACTAAGGTTGTGAAGGGCGGTCGTATCCTCGGTTTCGCGGCACTGACCGTAGTAGGCGACGGTGATGGCGGAATCGGAATGGGCAAAGGCAAGTCCCGTGAAGTGCCGGTCGCCGTGCAAAAGGCGATGGATGAAGCGCGTCGCAAGATGACCAAGGTGGCGTTGAAGAACGGTACATTGCAGCACACGGTTATCGGCAAGCATGGCGCCGCTTCGGTGCTGATGCAGCCGGCGCCCGGCGGTACCGGCATCATCGCCGGCGGTCCGATGCGTGCAGTGTTCGAGGTGATGGGCGTTACCGACATCATCTGCAAGTGCATTGGCTCGACCAATCCGTACAACGTCGTGCGTGCCACCATCAACGGCCTGCTGGCGATCAACACTCCGGCTGAAATTGCTGCCAAGCGTGGCAAGACGGTCGAAGAGATCCTGGGGTAAGCCATGTCCGACAAGAAGATTAAGGTCACGCTGGTCAAGAGCGTGATCGGCACCAAGCAGTCCCACCGCGCTACCGTGCGTGGTCTGGGTCTGCGTCGGCTCAACCATACGGTGGAGCTGGTCGATACCCCGGCTGTCCGGGGCATGATCAACAAGGTGTCCTACCTGGTTAAGTGCGAGGGCTGAGATGCGCCTGAATACCATCAAACCTGGTGCCGGCTCCAAGTCGGCCCGCCGCCGTGTCGGTCGCGGCATGGGCAGTGGCCTGGGCAAGACCTGCGGCCGCGGCCACAAGGGTCAAAAATCCCGCGCTGGCGGTTTCCACAAGGTTGGCTTCGAAGGCGGTCAGATGCCTTTGCAGCGTCGTCTGCCGAAGCGGGGGTTCGTTTCGTTGACGCGTGACCGCAATGTCGAAGTTCGTCTGTCCGAACTGGCTAAGCTGCCGGTCGAAGAAGTCGATCTGCTGGTGCTGAAGCAGGCGGGCGTGATTCCTGCCGATGCGCTCTCCGCCAAGGTTGTGCTGTCCGGCGAGATAGCGAAGAAGGTGGTGTTGCGCGGCGTCGGGGCTACCCGGGGTGCGCGTGCCGCCATCGAGGCGGCCGGCGGCTCGTTCGCTGAGTAAGCAAGGGTAACGATTGTGGCGAATCCTGCAGCCACGCTGGGAAATAGCGGACGGTTCGGCGACCTCAAACGTCGCCTGCTGTTCCTAGTGGGCGCGCTGATTGTTTATCGCATCGGCGCGCACATTCCTGTCCCCGGCATCGATCCCGAGCGATTGGCCGAGCTCTTCCAGTCTCAGGCCGGCGGCATTCTCGGCGTATTCAACTTGTTTTCGGGTGGTGCGCTTTCGCGCTTTACCATCTTCGCCCTCGGGATCATGCCTTACATCTCTGCATCTATCATCATGCAGTTGATGACGGTGGCTGTGCCGCAGTTGGAGGCGTTGAAGAAGGAGGGCGAAGCCGGACGTCGGAAGATAACGCAGTACACCCGCTACGGCACCTTGGTGCTGGCTTTGGCTCAGTCGCTCGGGATCGCTATCGCGCTCGAGGGGCAGCCCGGCTTGGTGCTGGATCCGGGTTTGCTGTTCCGTTTCGTGACCGTAGCGACGCTGGTCACCGGGACTATGTTCCTCATGTGGCTGGGTGAGCAGATTACCGAGCGCGGCGTGGGTAACGGCATTTCCATCATCATCTTCGCGGGCATTGCTGCAGGCCTGCCGAATGCGATCGGTGGCCTGTTCGAACTGGTGAGAACGGGTGCAATGCACCCCTTCACTGCGCTGTTCATCTGCGTGCTGGTAGCTCTGGTGACGGGTTTCGTTGTGTTCGTGGAGCGGGGTCAGCGGAAGATCCTGGTGAACTACGCTAAGCGCCAAGTCGGGAACAAGATCTACGGCGGGCAAAGTTCTCACCTGCCGTTGAAGCTGAATATGTCGGGGGTCATTCCCCCCATCTTTGCTTCGAGCATCATTCTGTTTCCGGCAACGCTGGGGCAGTGGTTTGGTTCTTCGGAAGGCATGTACTGGTTGCGGGACATCGCTTCCACTCTGTCTCCGGGCCAGCCTATCTATGTGATGCTGTACGCGCTGGCAATCGTCTTCTTCTGCTTTTTCTACACGGCGCTGGTTTTCAATGCCCGTGAGACGGCGGACAACCTGAAGAAGAGTGGCGCGTTCGTTCCTGGTATCCGGCCGGGTGATCAGACTGCTCGATACATCGACAAGATTCTGATGCGGCTGACGCTGGCTGGTGCGGTCTATATCACCCTGGTGTGTCTGTTGCCGGAGTTCCTGATCCTCAAGTGGAACGTGCCGTTCTACTTCGGTGGAACATCACTGCTGATCATCGTGGTGGTGACGATGGACTTCATGTCGCAGGTGCAGGCCTATGTGATGTCGCACCAGTACGAGAGTCTGTTGAAGAAGGCTAATTTCAAAGGTGCGGGACTCCCGATCAGGTAACCCATGGCCAAGGAAGACGTCATCGAGATGCAAGGGGAGGTCACGGAAAATCTTCCCAACGCAACGTTCAGGGTAAAGCTCGAAAACGGTCACATGGTGCTTGGGCACATCTCTGGAAAAATGCGGATGCACTACATCCGCATTCTCCCGGGAGACAAGGTGACGGTGCAGCTCACGCCTTATGACCTGACCAAGGGCCGGATCGTGTTCCGGACCAAGTGAATAAGTAGAGATACAGGAGCAAGAACATGCGAGTTCAAGCGTCAGTCAAGCGGCTTTGCCGCAACTGCAAGATCATTCGCCGCAAGGGTGTCGTGCGTGTCATCTGCACCGATCCCCGTCATAAGCAACGCCAGGGTTGATCTAGTCAATCCTCGGTATTAAAATTTAATGTTTCGCGTTTTGGGGTAAACGGATGGCCCGTATTGCTGGGGTAAACATTCCCAACCACAAGCATGCCGAGATTGCGCTGACCGCCATCTATGGGATCGGCCGTACGCGTGCTCAGAAGATCTGCGACGCAGCTGGCGTGGTTCGTTCGGCCAAGATCAAGGATCTGACCGAATCCGACATGGAAAAGCTGCGTGACGAGGTTGGCCGCTTTGTGGTTGAAGGCGACCTGCGTCGTGAAGTCACCATGAACATCAAGCGCTTGATGGACCTCGGTTGCTACCGTGGTGTTCGTCATCGTCGCGGCCTGCCGGTGCGCGGTCAGCGCACCCAGACCAATGCGCGTACCCGCAAGGGCCCGCGCAAGGCAATCGCCGGCAAGAAGTGATAGGGACGAATAATGGCTAAGAGTGCAACGAAGGTCCGGAAGAAGGTCAAGAAGAACGTCGCCGAAGGTATCGCGCACGTTCACGCTAGCTTCAACAACACCATCATCACCATTACCGACCGTCAGGGCAATGCGCTGTCCTGGGCGACTTCCGGTGGTGCTGGCTTCAAGGGCTCGCGCAAGAGTACCCCGTTCGCGGCTCAGGTCGCGGCCGAGGCTGCTGGCAAGGCCGCGCAAGAGTGCGGCGTCAAGAATCTGGAAGTGCGGATCAAGGGGCCCGGCCCCGGCCGTGAATCCGCAGTGCGTGCGCTGAATGCGCTGGGGATGAAGATCTCCAGCATCACGGACATCACGCCGATCCCGCATAACGGCTGCCGTCCGCCGAAGAAGCGCCGTATCTGACAAGGAGTTGAAACGTGGCTCGTAATCTCGATCCCAAGTGCCGTCAGTGCCGTCGCGAGGGCGAAAAGCTGTTCCTGAAGGGTGAGAAGTGCTTCACCGACAAGTGTTCCGTTGAGCGTCGCGCCTACGCGCCTGGCCAGCATGGTCAGCGCTCGGGCCAGCGTCTGTCTGGTTATGGCGTGCAACTGCGTGAAAAGCAAAAGATTCGTCGTCTCTACGGCGTTCTGGAAGCGCAGTTCCGCAAGGTTTACGCCGAGGCGGATCGCCGCCGCGGTCAGACCGGTGAGAATCTGCTGCAACTGCTGGAAGGTCGCCTGGATTCTGTCGCCTACCGAATGGGCTTCGGCGCGTCCCGCGCTGAGGCTCGCCAGGTCGTGCGTCACAATGGCGTGCTGGTGAATGGCAAGCGGGTGAATATTCCTTCCTACACCGTTCGTCCGGGCGACGTCATTGAACTGTCCGATCGTGCGAAGGCGCATCTGCGCGTCAAGGCTGCGCTCGAGGCCGCCGAGTCCCGTGGTTTCCCTGAGTGGATTGAGGTTGATGCGAAGGCCGCCAAGGGTGTGTTCAAGGCGTATCCGCAGCGTGCGGAGCTGCCTGCGACCATCAATGAAGGCCTGGTCGTGGAACTGTACTCCCGTTGATCGGGTGTGCTAAGTCTGTCCTAGTACCGAGGAACTGCTGATGCAAAGCAATGCACTGCTGAAACCGCGCATCATCGACGTCCAGAGCATTTCGCCCGTGCAGGCGCGGGTGACCATGGAGCCGTTCGAGCGTGGTTTCGGACATACCCTGGGGAATGCGCTGCGGCGCATCCTCCTTTCCTCGCTGCCGGGTCATGCGGCGACGGAAGTGTCGATCGAAGGCGTGCTGCACGAGTACTCCACACTCGATGGCATGCGCGAGGACATCGTCGACCTGCTGTTGAACCTCAAGGGCGTGGTGCTCAAGCTGCACAATCGTAGCGAGACGGTGCTGCGTCTGACCAAGTCGGGCGAAGGTGTCGTCAAGGCGGGGGATATCGAGATTGGTCACGATGTCGAGATCATCAACCCCGAGCACGTCATCGCGCACCTGGCGCCTGGTGGCAAGCTTGATCTGCAGATCAAGGTCGAGGAAGGCCGTGGTTATGTTCCCGGCAATGCCCGTCCCGTCAGCGGCGAAAGCAAGACCATCGGCCGCATCATGCTGGACGCTTCGTTCAGCCCGGTGCGTCGGGTGAGCTATCTGGTTGAAAGCGCTCGCGTCGAGCAGCGTACCGACCTGGATCGCCTGGTCATCGACATCGAGACCAACGGCGCGGTGGATCCTGAAGAGGCCATCCGTTATGCCGCTCGCGTGCTGATGGATCAGCTGTCCGTGTTCGCCGATCTGGAGGGTACTCCTGCGTCGGTCGAGCCGCCCAAGCAACAGTCTATCGATCCGGTGCTGCTGCGCCCGGTGGATGATCTGGAGCTGACCGTTCGTTCGGCGAATTGCCTCAAGGCCGAGAACATCTACTACATCGGCGATCTCATTCAGCGCACGGAAACCGAGCTGCTGAAGACCCCCAATCTGGGTCGGAAGTCGCTGAACGAGATCAAGGAAGTGCTGGCCTCTCGCGGCCTCACCCTTGGCATGAAACTGGAAAACTGGCCGCCGGCCGGGCTCGAGAAGCTCGGTTGATCGGCGGGAAGTGAGGAAAAGAAATGCGTCACCGCAACGGTCTTCGCAAGCTTAACCGGACCAGCAGCCACCGTCAGGCGATGTTCCGGAACATGGCCAACGCGCTCCTGCGCCACGAAGTCATCAAGACGACCCTGCCCAAGGCCAAGGAGCTTCGGCGCGTGGTCGAGCCGATGATCACCCTGGGCAAGAAGCCCAGCCTGTCCAATCGCCGTCTGGCTTTCAACCGCCTGCGCGACCGCGACATGGTCGTCAAGCTGTTCGATGAACTGGGCCCGCGCTACGCCACCCGCAACGGCGGCTACCTGCGCATCCTGAAGTTCGGTTTCCGTGATGGCGACAATGCGCCGATGGCGCTGGTCGAACTGCTGGATCGTCCTGAAGGCGAGGCCGTTGAGCAGGAAGCTGCTGCCGCGTGATCGGCGGAGGCGGAGCGCTTTAATGAAGAAAGGTCGGGTGTTCCCGGCCTTTTTTTATTTCTGCAACGTTTTTTTCCAGATGCAGTGCAATCCAGTTCAGGAGGGATAGATGGCGCGGATATTGGTAACCGGGGCGGCGGGCTATATCGGATCGCATACTTGCCTAGAACTGCTCCAGGCGGGTTTTGAGGTTGTAGCGCTGGACGATCTGTCAAACAGCAGCGCGGTGGCCCTGGAGCGCGTCGCTGTGCTCGCCGACAAGCAGTTTGCTGCAGTACATATCTGTGACGTCAGGGATGAGCAGGCCTTGCGCAGGGTCTTCGCGGAGGCGGCCATCGATGCGGTGATCCACTTCGCGGCCAAGAAGGCGGTGGGCGAGTCGGTTCGGCTGCCGCTGGCTTACTACGAGAATAATCTGGGCGGGGTGCTGGCCCTGACCCGGGTGATGGGCGAATGCGGGGTGAAGCGCCTGGTATTCAGTTCCTCTGCGACGGTATACGGAGATCCCGCGAGTGTCCCTATCAGGGAGAATTTCCCGACTTCGGCGACGAACCCCTATGGGCGTACCAAGCTGATGAGCGAGGATATCCTGCGCGACGTCGGCACTGCCGACCCCGAATGGAAGATCGTGCTGCTGCGTTACTTCAATCCTGTAGGTGCTCATGAGAGTGGCCAGATCGGCGAAGACCCCAATGGTCTACCGAACAATCTCATGCCTTACGTCAGTCAGGTGGCGGTCGGCCGACTGAAGGAATTGCAGGTATTCGGTGGCGATTACCCTACGCCGGACGGCACCGGCGTGAGGGATTACATCCATGTGGTGGATCTTGCCCAGGGGCATGTGGCTGCCTTGCAGCGGATGAAGGATCTTCCCGTTGTAACGACGCTGAATCTGGGAACGGGTCGGGGCTACAGTGTGCTTGAGGTGGTTGAGGCCTTCAGTTCGGCGTGCGGCCGGGAGGTTCCTTACCGCATCGTTGAGCGGCGTGCGGGTGACGTCGCAGAGTGCTGGGCCGACCCTGCCGCTGCTGCCGAGGTTCTGGGCTGGCGGGCCCAACGTGGGTTGCCCGAGATGTGTGCCGACTCCTGGCGGTGGCAGAGCAGCAACCCGCAGGGCTATCCGAAAACCTGAGGTTTACCAGTCGCGCTTGATGCGGTTTCGGTATTGCACATCGTGTGGCAGTACCCGCTGCATTTCTTCGAGGTGGCTCAGCAGGATGGTGTAGGCCTCGGCGAGGATGTCCTGGCTGAGGTGTGGCAGTTCGCTGTGGCGGGCGGTCATGCGGACGACCTGCTCTATTGCCTGTCGGCGCTGCTTCTCCTCGGATGGCAGGAAAACGCCGAGATTGCTGGCCAGCAGGGTCTTCAGGAACTTGGCCCGCCGCTCGATGCGTTGCAGGAAGCGCGCCCGGTGGTCCAGTTGTATTTCCGCCATCGCAGTACCGCCTATCTCTTTTGGACGAGTGCGATGGTCGTCCTCTCCCGGCTTGGCCGCAAGTGCGGGTAGAGGGGCGGCGTTCCTTAATCTATCAGCGGCGTGCGAGAAGGGGGGCCAGGTAGCGGCCAGTATGGCTGCCGGAATAAGCCGCGATGGCTTCGGGCGGCCCTTCGCAGAGGATGGTGCCGCCGCCGGCGCCGCCCTCCGGACCGAGGTCTATCAGCCAATCCGCGGTCTTGATCACGTCTAGGTTGTGCTCGATGACGACGATGGTATTGCCATGGTCGCGCAGGCGGTGCAGTACCTGCAGCAGCAGTTCGATGTCCTGGAAGTGCAGGCCGGTGGTGGGCTCGTCGAGGATATAGAGGGTGCGCCCGGTGTCGCGCTTGGAGAGCTCCAGGGCCAGTTTTACACGCTGGGCTTCGCCGCCGGACAGGGTGGTCGCGCTCTGGCCGAGCCGGATATAGCCCAGGCCCACGTCCATCAGTGTTTCCAGCTTGCGCGCCACTGCCGGGACCGGGCGGAAGAAGTCCAGCGCCTGCTCCACCGTCATGTCCAGCACTTCGTAGATGGTCTTGCCCTTGTAGCGGATTTCCAGGGTTTCCCGGTTGTAGCGCTTGCCGTGGCAGACGTCGCAGGGTACGTACATATCGGGCAGGAAGTGCATCTCCACCTTGATCATGCCGTCGCCCTGGCAGGCTTCGCAGCGGCCGCCCTTGACGTTGAAGGAGAAGCGGCCCGGTCCGTAGCCGCGGGCGCGTGCTTCGGGCACGCCGGCGAAGAGCTCGCGTATCGGGGTCAGCAGACCGGTGTAGGTCGCCGGGTTGGAGCGCGGCGTGCGGCCGATGGGTGATTGGTCGACGTTGATGACCTTGTCGAAGGCGTCCAGACCTTCCACCTGGTCGTAGGGCGCGGCCTCTACGCTGGAGCCGTTCAGGTGGCGCGCGGCGAGTGCAGCCAGGGTGTCGTTGATCAGCGTGGATTTGCCCGAGCCTGAAACGCCGGTGACGCAGGTGAGCAGTCCGACCGGCAGCTTCAGGGTGACGCGCTTGAGGTTGTTGCCGCGGGCACCGGTGAGATGCAGCATCCGCTCGGGATCCGGCGGACGCCGCTCGGCGGGCACGGCGATGCTGCGCTGGCCGGAGAGGTAGGCGCCGGTCAGCGACTCCGGGTTGGCGATGACCGCTTCCGGTGTGCCGGCAGCGACGATGCGCCCGCCGTGCTCGCCGGCGCCGGGGCCCATGTCCACCAGGTAGTCCGCGCTGCGGATGGCGTCCTCGTCATGCTCGACCACGATCACGGTGTTGCCGAGATCGCGCAGCCGGCCCAGGGTGACGAGCAGGCGGTCGTTGTCGCGCTGGTGTAGGCCGATGGAGGGTTCGTCCAGCACGTACATCACGCCGGTGAGGCCGGAGCCGATCTGGCTGGCGAGCCGGATGCGCTGCGCTTCGCCGCCGGAGAGCGTATCGGCGGAGCGGTCCAGCGAGAGGTAGTCCAGGCCGACGTCGATCAGGAAGCTGAGGCGGTCCGAGATTTCCTTGACGATCTTGTCCGCAACCTGGGCGCGGTGGCCGCTCAGTTGCAGGGTGTCGAAGAAATGCTTGCACTGGCCCAGCGGCAGCCGGCTCACCGAGGGCAGCGGCTTGTCGCCGATCAACACATGGCGGGCCTCGGAGCGCAGCCGGGTGCCGTGGCAGACGGGGCAGGGCTGGGTGGCACGGTACTTGGCCAACTCCTCGCGCACGGCGAGGGAGTCGGTCTCACGGTAGCGCCGCTCCAGGTTGGGGATGATGCCCTCGAACGGGTGCTCCTTGCTGACCATGCGGCCGTTGTCGGAGAGGTAGCGGAAGGCCACCTTGGTTTTGCCGGATCCATGCAATACGGTATCGCGGATCTCGGCGGGCAATTCTTCGAAGGGGGTGTCCACATCGAACTGGTAGTGGGCCGCCAGGCTGGCCAGCATCTGGAAGTAGAACTGGTTGCGCCTGTCCCAGCCGCGGATGGCGCCGGCAGAGAGGGAGAGCTGCGGATGCGCCACCACCCGCAGCGGGTCGAAGAAATCGACCTGGCCCAGGCCGTCGCACTTCGGACAGGCGCCGGCGGGGTTGTTGAAGGAAAACAGCCGCGGCTCCAGTTCGGCCAGCGCAAAGCTGCACACCGGACAGGCGAAGCGGGCGGAGAAGAGGTGCTCCTTGCCGCTATCCATCTCCAGCGCGATGGCCCGGCCGTCGGCATGCATCAGCGCGGTCTCGAAGGACTCGGCGAGGCGGCTGCGCAAGTCGCCGCGGACCTTGAGGCGGTCTATCACAACCTCGACGTTGTGACGGCGCCCTTTTTCCAACGGTGGCATCGCGTCCAGCTCGAACACCTCGCCATCCACCCGCGCCCGCACGAAGCCTTGGGCGCGCAGTTCGGAGAACAGATCCTGCTGCTCACCTTTGCGGCCGGTCACCACCGGCGCCAGGATCATCAGCTTGGTGTCCTCCGGCAGGGCGAGGACGTGGTCCACCATTTGCGACACGCTCTGCACCTCCAGCGCATGCTCCGGGTGGTCCGGGCAGTGGGGCGTGCCGGCGCGGGCGTAGAGCAAGCGCAGGTAGTCGTGGATCTCGGTGACGGTGCCGACGGTGGAGCGGGGATTGTGGCTGGTGGCTTTCTGCTCGATGGAGATCGCTGGCGACAGGCCCTCGATCAGATCCACGTCGGGTTTCTCCATCAGCTGCAGGAACTGGCGGGCGTAGGCGGAGAGGGATTCCACGTAGCGTCGCTGGCCTTCCGCGTACAGGGTATCGAACGCGAGAGAGGACTTGCCGGAGCCGGAAAGGCCGGTGATCACGGTCAGCCGGTTGCGCGGTAGATCCAGGTTCACATTCTTGAGATTGTGGGTGCGGGCACCGCGGATGCGGATTTCGTCCATGGGCGGCTGCTTGGGATGAGTGCGGAAGGCAACGTTGGACTATAAGAGAGAAGGGCGCTGCGGGCCAATGTTAGAATGCGTTCTTTTGTCCACCGCCAGCATGTCTTCCTCTGCGCGCGATTCGATGACGGCCGCTGAACGCCGGGCCGGTGTCAGCCTGGCGGCGATCTTCGCGCTGCGCATGTTCGGCCTGTTCCTGATCCTGCCGGTCTTTTCCGCCCACGCGCAGCACATTCCGGGCGGCGACAACCTTACGCTGGTTGGGCTTGCCATCGGCGCTTACGGCCTGACCCAGGCCTGTCTGCAGATCGCCTATGGCGCCGCGTCCGATCGTTTCGGGCGCAAGCCGGTGATCTTCTTCGGCCTGCTGCTGTTCGCCATCGGCAGCGTGGTTGCGGCCTGTGCGGATGGTATCTACGGCATCATCGCCGGTCGCGTGCTGCAGGGCGCCGGCGCGATTTCCGCCGCGGTGACTGCGCTGGCCGCGGACCTTACCCGCGACCAGCACCGCACCAAGGTGATGGCGATGATAGGGTCCAGCATTGGCCTGGTGTTTGCCGTGTCGCTGGTGGGGGCGCCGCTGCTCTATGCCTGGATAGGCATGAGTGGGCTGTTCTGGCTCACCGCCGCGCTGGCGTTGTGTGCGATGGCGGTGCTGGGCTGGGTGGTGCCCGGCGCGCCGCAGGTGCCGCGCGCCAACGCCGGCCGCTTCGTGGATGTGCTGCGCGATGGCCAGCTCATGCGGCTCAACATCGGCGTTTTCGTGCTGCACCTGATCCAGACCACGATGTGGGTCATGGTGCCGGCGGCGCTGATCTCCACCGCTGGCCTGCCGGTTGCCGAGCACTGGAAGGTGTATCTGCCGGCGGTGCTGGTGTCCTTCGTCTTCATGGTGCCGGCCATCATTTTTGCAGAGCGCTACAACCGTATGAAGCTGGTGTTCAATGGCGCGGTGGCGCTGCTGGTGGTCGTGCAGCTCGGTTTCTACGCCTTCGGCCACGGCGTCTATGCGCTGGGCTTGTGGCTGACACTGTTCTTCATCGCCTTCAATGTGCTGGAGGCGACGCAGCCGTCGTGGATCTCGCGCGTCGCGCCGGCGGATGCCAAGGGAACCGCGCTGGGCGTCTACAATACGCTGCAATCCGCCGGACTTTTCCTTGGTGGTGCGCTGGGCGGCTGGCTGGCGCAGCACCATGGTCCGGCGGCCGTCTTCTTGTCCTGTGGCGGGCTCGCCCTGCTGTGGCTGGCCCTGGCGGCAACGATGAGCCCCCCGCCCGTGCGCGCCGTTCCGGCCGCAAGCGGCGGCTGAAAGAATCTGATGGCCGCCCTGCACGGGCGGTCTGCACCTCGAAATCAAAGGAGAACCGATGGCTTCCGTTAACAAAGTGATTCTGGTCGGCAACCTCGGCGCTGATCCGGAAAGCCGTTTTGCCCCGTCGGGCGACGCGATCTGCAACATCCGCCTCGCCACGACCGAGAGCTGGCGTGACAAGACCAGCGGCGAGCGCCGCGAGGCCACCGAATGGCACCGTGTCAGCTTCTACGGCAAGCTGGCCGAGATCGCCGGCCAGTACCTGCGCAAGGGCAGCCAGGTCTACATCGAGGGCAGCCTGCGCACCCGCAAGTGGCAGGACCAGAGCGGCCAGGATCGCTATACCACCGAGATCCGCGCCGAGGAGATGAAGATGCTGGGCCGCCGCGAAGGCGGCGATGCGCCGATGCGTGGGGGGGACAGTGGCGGCTACGACGCCCCGGCGCCGCAGCAGTCCCGCGCGCCGGCACCGGCCTCCCGTCCCGCGCCGGCCAGCAACGCCAACAGTAACAGCGGCGGTTTCGGCGACTTCGACGACGACATCCCGTTCTGATTTTGCTCCCGGGCAAACGAAGGGTCCGCGGCCGATGGCTGCGGGCCCTTTGTTTTTTGCCGCCACTGTTTTGCCGCCCATCGCATGTCCCGCCCGGATGCTGAGCCGGGCAGGTGACCCCTTGTCCGGCCGGGGCTACTGAACGCGCGAGGGCGAGTCCGTCTGCATTACACTCGATAGCCGAAACGCAAGTTGCTGCAGGGGTGCAGTCCGCTTGGCTGCCGCCTGTCCAACCGTCGCCGCTGTTTTGCGGCATGTGACGAGGAGTGGTGCCGGAGCGTGGAGCGTCGTCGTTTTCTCGCCGCCTTTCCTGCCTTGCCGATGAGTGCGGCGCTGCCGTTCACACTCTCTGGCTGTGCCCTCACGCGTGATCCCCTGTTGGTCGGCGCCAGTCCTTGGCCCGGTACTGCCAGCTTGAGGCTGGCGGAGTCCCAGGCGCTGTTGCCTCCTGGTTCTGCGCGGCTGCTTGATTTTCCCAACGCCTCCATGGTGCTGGCGGCCTTCCGCAATGGCAACCTGGATGCGGTGGTGGTGACGCTCGATGAAGCCTTGCTGCTGGCCGCACATGAACAGGCGCCGCGCTTGGTCTGCGTGGTGGATTTTTCCGAGGGGGCGGGCAGCCTGCTGGCGAGGCCGCCGGCCCAGGGGCTGGGCTCCCTGCGGGGCGCCCGCATTGGTGTCGAAACGGAAGCCGGAGGCGCTTATCTGGTTGCGAAGACCCTGGAGCGCGCCGGCGTTGGGCTCGATGAAGTGGTTTTCGTGCCTTTGCCCCTGGACCAGCAGGAAGACGCCTACCTCGAACGGCGGGTGGATGCCTTGGTCAGCATCGAGCCGGTGCGTTCCCGTCTGCTGGCCCTGGGGGCGCTCGAGCTGTTCTCCACCCGGGAAATGGCCGGCGAGTTCGCGAACGTGATCGTGGTCCGAGAGCTGCAACTCGCCAGCCGCCGGGCGGATGTACGGCAGTTGATAGCCAGCCACTTCGCCGCGCGTGAGCGCTTGCTGGCCAACCCGGGGGCCGCCGCGCTGGCGCTGGGGCCGCGTGCGGGGTTGGCGCCCGAGGCGTTCAGCGTTGCGCTGCAGGGTGTGCGCCTGCCGGACCCGGCGGAGAACCGCCGCCTTTTCTCCAGCGGCGAACTGGCCAGCACGCTGGGGCGGGTGGCGCTCACCCTGCACAACTACCGCTTGCTGCATGCCCAGGTGCAGGGTGAGAGCCTGCTCGATTCCAGCCTGGTCGAGGAGGTATGAGGTGGTCAGCTACCTGCCCCTGCGCCAATTGCTGCTCGGCATCGTCCTGGTGTTCGGCGTGCTGGTGGCTGCCGGCCAGTTCGCCTTCATCCTGAACAGTTATTCCGAAGATGCGCGTACCCGGGTGGAGATGATCGCCCGCCATTCCGGCGGCACCCTGGCGGCCAACCTGGAGGCGGCGCTGGCTGAGGGAGATGGCCGCTATGCGCGCCAGTTGGTGGCGCAGCGGGTGACCCTGCCGCACCTGGTCTATGCCGCCTTCGTCGGCAGTGGCGAGCGTATCGTCGCCGCCACCCGGCCTGGGCTGGAGGGGCGCATGCTGGAAGAGGTCGGCTTGCCGGCGCCGCCATCGGCGCTGGTGAGTGCGGCGCGACGCACCTTGGCCGGGCAGGTGGCGGGCGATCGCGGCAGCGACCGGCTGTGGGGTGTCTTCCCGGTGCGGCTGCCGGCGCCTGCGGGGCAGATCCGCTCCACCCAGGCGGGCTACGCGGTGATCTTGCTGGACACGGGCCCGCTGCTGCGCTCCGCCCGCCAGCAGGCCTTGCGGCAGAGCCTCATTGTCCTGCTGCCCATCCTGCTGTTGTCGCTAGGCATCGGCGCGCTGGTGAAGGTGCTGTTGACCGACCGCATCGAGCAATTGCTGGCTTACACCCGCTCCCAGGCGCGCGGCGGCAATCTGCCGCGCCCTGTGTCGGGGAGTGATGAACTGGGCCTGCTCGGTCGCCAGCTGTCTTCGCTGATGCGCGAGGTGCTGGATTCGCGCGACTACCATGTGCGTCTGCTGGACAGGATGCCCAACCCCATCTGGCGGGCGGACGCGGCGGGGGCCTTCGATTACTTCAACCAGGCCTGGCTGTCCTCCACCGGGCGGGAGCTGGCGCAGGAGCTCGGCGAAGGCTGGCTGGCGGGAGTACATCCGGACGACCTCGCCAGCTGGCAGCGGATCTTCCGCGCTGCCCTGTTGGCGCGCCGGCCATTCTCCACCGAATACCGCCTGCGTTTCCGCAATGGCGGCTACCACTGGATGGCGAGCCATGCCGAGCCCATCCTTGGAGCGGACGGCCGCTTCCTCGGCTATATCGGCAGCTGCTTCGACATGCAGCAGGACCGCGATGCCGCCGCCGCCATCGCAGCGAGCGAGGCCCGCTTCCGCGGCCTGGTCGAGCGCACCCTGGTTGGCGTCTACCTCGTTCGCGACGGCCGCATGACCTATGCCAATCCGCGGCTGGCGGAGTGGTTCGGCTATGAGGTCGAGGAGATCATCGACCTCCCCATTGCGCGCCTGGTGCATCCGGACGACTTGCCTCGGGTGACCGAGCAACTGCGACGCCGTACCACAGGCGAGGTGGACTTCGTCCAGTACGAGTTCCGCGGCATACGGCGCGACGGCAGCGCTTTTCCGGTGGAGGTGTATGGCAGCCGGATCGACTACGAGGGCGGCCCGGCCGTCATCGGCGCCTTGCTGGATCTCACCAACCGCTACCGCGACCAGGCGGCGCTGAAAGCCGCCTCCGCGGTGGTCGAGGCCAGCCCCACCGTGTTGTTCCGCTGGCGGCTGTCGCCCGGCTGGCCGGTCACCTATGTGTCAGAGAACATCCATCGCTGGGGTTACAGCACAGCCCAGCTCACGGCAGCGGATTTCCGCTTCATCGAGCTCGTCCATCCGGAGGATCGCGAGCGCGTGGAGCAGGCGGAGGCCGAGGGCGACAATGCCATGCGGGAGTACCGCATCCGCTCCGGCAGCGGCGAGTACATCTGGGTGGAAGAGCGCGGCAGCCTGCAGCGGGATGCCGACGGCCGGCCGGTCGAGCGCACCGGCCTGCTCACCGATGTCACCGAACGCCACCGCAAGGATGCGGCGATACGCGAGCTCAATGCCGAGCTGGAGGCGCGGGTGGAGCAGCGCACCGCCCAGCTGGCGGTGCTGAACAAGGAGCTGGAGACCTTCGCCTACTCGGTTTCCCACGACCTCAAGGCGCCCCTGCGCGGCATCGACGGCTACAGCCACCTGTTGATGGAGGACTATGCCGGCCAGCTCGACGAGGAGGGAAAACTCTTCATCCGGCACATCCGTTCCGGCGTGAAGCAGATGGCCCGCCTGATCGACGACCTGCTCGCCTATTCCCGCATGGAGCGGCGCACGCTGCAGCGGACCGAGGTAAACCTGCCCGACATGGTGCGTGGCATACTCGCCGAGCGGGCCGCGGAGCTGGAAAGCGGCCATACCCGCATCGAAGTGGATGTGCCGGAGTTGAGGGTGCAGGTGGATCCCGACGGACTGGCGCAAGTTCTGCGAAATCTCGTTGATAACGCTCTCAAGTATTCAAGGGATGCCGCCTCGCCTGAAATTCGCATTTCGGCCCGGGCGGAGGGGGAGCGCTGTCATGTACGTGTCCAGGACAACGGAATCGGATTCGACATGAAATTCCACGATCGCATTTTCGAGATCTTCCAGCGTCTGCAGCGGGCAGAGGACTACGCCGGCACTGGCGTCGGCCTCGCCATCGTGCGCAAGGCCGTCCAGCGCATGGGCGGCCGGGTATGGGCCGAAGGCGCGGTGGGGCAGGGCGCCACCTTCCACCTGGAACTGCCACTATGAGCGAGCTGCTGCCCACCGCCCGGCCCATCCTGCTGGTCGAGGACAATCCGGCCGATCTGGACCTTACCCGCCGCGCCTTCAACCGCCGGCATCTGGTGAACCCGCTGCTGGTCGCCCGTGATGGCCAGGAGGCGCTCGACTTCCTGCCGCGCTGGAGCGCCGGCGAGCCGCTGCCGCTGGTGGTTTTGCTGGATCTCAAGCTGCCCAAGGTGCATGGCCTGGACGTGCTGCGCCAATACAAGCGCGAGGAGGTGTCGCGCAGTGTGCCGGTGGTGGTGCTCACGACCTCGGACGAAGACGCCGACATCGAAACCGCCTACACCCTGGGCGCCAACTCCTACATCCTGAAACCGGTCGATTTCGACAAGTTCACCCAGGTCGCCAGCCAGATCGAGCTTTACTGGTGCGCGCTCAACAAGCCCGCCCGGGCCTGAGGCGGCGGCCGGGGGTACGGATGAAAGTCCTTTACGTTGAAGACAATCCGCTCGATGCGGATCTGGTCCGCCGCGGACTCGCGCGCGGCATGCCGGCCGCTGTGCTCGAACTGGCGACCAGCGTTGCGCGCGGCATAGAGCGGCTCAAGCTGGAGCCTGGCTACGAGGTGGTGGTGGCCGATCTCGCCCTGCCCGACGGCAGCGGCATGGACCTGCTGAACTGGGTGCGGGAGCAGCGGTTGCCACTGGCCTTCGTGGTGCTCACCGGCTCGGGCGACCAGGGCGCCGCGGTGGCGGCCCTCAAAGCGGGAGCGGACGACTACCTGGTCAAGGACGGCGATTACCTGGAGCGCCTGCCGCGCACGCTGGAGGTGGCGCTGAATCGCTCGCGCGCCGAGCTGGCTCACCGCAGCCGGCCCATCCGGGTGCTCTATGCCGAGCACCACCGCTTCGACATCGACCTCACCCGGCGGCACCTGCAGCACGGTGCTCCCCACCTGCGCATCCGCAATGTGGCGACTGCGGACGAAGTCCTCGCCAACCTGCCGGCCGCTCCCGGGCAGCCCTGCGACTACGACGTGGTGCTGCTCGATTTCCTGCTGCCCGGCATGAACGCGCTGGACATCACCAAGGTGTTGCGCGAAGAGCGCCGGCTGGACCTGCCCATCGTCATGGTCACCGGCCAGGGCAGCGAGGAGATCGCAGCCCAGGCGCTGCGGCTGGGGGTGTCCGATTACCTGGTGAAGCATGACGGCTACCTGCACGAGCTGCCGCTGGTGCTGGACAAGGTGTTCCGCGAGGCGGAGTTGGTGCGCGAGCGCGCAGCGCTGCGCCAGACCAGCGCGCGTCTGCAGGAGGTGCTCGCCACCAGCCCCTCGGTGAACTACACCATGGAGCTGTGCGACGGCGCCTGGCGGCTCACCTGGGTCAGCGACAACCTGCCTCGTCTCGCCGGCCACGAAGTCGCCGCCGCGCTGCAGCCAGGCTGGTGGGCTAGCTGTCTGCACCCGGCCGAGCAGGCGCTGGCGCGCAGCCTGCCGGTGGACCTTCGTGCCGGCACCCAGCGGGTGCGCGAATACCGCTTCCTGCGGGGTGACGGCGAGACGATGTGGCTGCGCGACGAAGGCAGGCTGGTGAGGGATGGCGAGGGCGCGCCGCAACGCATCGTCGGCGTATGGAGCGACATCAGCGAGCAGCGTGCCGCCACCGAGTGCCTGCGGCTGAACGCGGCGGTGATAGAGAGCACCCACGACGGCGTGCTCATCACCGACCTCGAAGGCCGCATCGTCTCGGTCAATCGCGCCTTCACCGTGGTGACCGGCTACGAGCGGGACGAGGTCATCGGCCGCAATCCGCGTTTCCTCCAGTCCGGCCGTCACGACCGCGCCCACTACCAGGCGATGTGGGCGGCGCTGACGCAGACGGGCTACTGGCAGGGCGAGCTGTGGAACCGCCGCCGCAACGGCGAGCTGTATCCGGAGTGGCTCACCCTGAACGCGGTGCGCAACGAGGCCGGCGAGCTCAGCCACTACGTCGGTGTGTTCACCGACATCAGCAAGCTCAAGCAGACCGAGGCGCGCCTGGAATACCTTGCCCACCACGATCCGCTCACCGACCTGCCCAACCGCCTGCTGGTGCTCTCCCGCCTGGAGCACGCGCTGGAGGTGGCCCAGCGCCGCGGCAAGCGGGTGGCGGTGATGTTCCTCGACCTCGACCGTTTCAAGACGGTGAACGACAGCCTGGGCCATTCGGTGGGCGACGAACTGCTGTGCGAGGTCGCCGGCCGCTTGCGCCGCCGGCTGCGCGAGGAGGACACCCTCGGCCGCCTGGGCGGCGACGAGTTCATGGTGCTGCTGGAGCAAGTGGAGGCGCCGGGCGATGCCGCCATCGTGGCGCAGAACCTGATCGAGGGGCTGGCCGAGCCTTTCTCCCTTTCTTCGGGTCATGAGGTGTTCATCCACGTCAGCGTCGGCATCAGCCTGTATCCGGACGACGGCTGGGAGTTCATGGAACTGGTGCGCAACGCGGATGCCGCGATGTACCGGGCCAAGAGCCAGGGCCGCAACACCTATGGCTTCTACACCGAAGACCTGACCCGCTACGCCAGCCAGCGGCTGGACCTGGAAACCCGCTTGCGCCGGGCGCTGGCGCAGGAGGAGTTTGTCGTCTTCTACCAGCCGGTGCTGTCGGTGGCCGATGGCCGCCTGCTGGGAGCGGAGGCCTTGGTGCGCTGGCAGCCCGCGGGGGAGGCGATGATCTCGCCGGTGGAGTTCATCCCCATCGCCGAGGAAACCGGCCTCATCCTGCCGCTGGGCGAATGGGTGCTGCGCGAAGCCTGTCGCCAGGCCCAGGCCTGGATTTCCGCCGGCCTTGCCTTCGGTTCGATGGCGGTCAACCTGTCCGCGGCACAGTTCAAGCGCCAGGATGTGGGCTCCATGCTGCGGGAAGTGCTGGAGGAAACCGGCTTGCCGGCCGGCCGGCTGGAGCTGGAGATCACCGAGAGCAACCTGATGGACCAGGGCGAGCGGGCGGCGGCAATGCTGGATCGCCTCAAGGAGCTGGGGCTGCGGCTGGCCATCGACGATTTTGGCACCGGCTATTCCAGCCTCGCCTACCTCAAGCGCTTTGCCATCGACAAACTCAAGATCGACCGCAGTTTCGTCAAGGATCTGGCCGACGACCGCAACGACCTCGCGATTGCCGCCGCGGTGGTTGCCATGGCGAGAGCGCTGGAGATCAGCGTGCAGGCGGAAGGGGTGGAAACCGCCTCCCAGCTTGCCTTGCTGGCGACCTTGGGCTGCGGCGCCTACCAGGGCTATCTTTGCAGTCCGCCGGTGCCGGCGGCGGAGTTCGAGGCGCGCTTCCTCCGCCACCGCTGACTTCCCCTGCAGACGCCCGCCGCGGTGTTCTTCCGCCCCGGCATGGCGGGTTGGCGCACGTCAGCGTGTGGCCAGCGCCCGCTGCATCCTCTCCAGCGCATCGTCCAGCGTCGCCCGCGGGCAACCAAAGTTGAGGCGCAGGAAGCCGGGCAGGCCGAAGGGGCGGCCGTCGGACAGGCCTACGCCCGCGGCCTCGAAGAAGGCCGCCGGATCTGCCAGGCCACTGTCGCGGCAATCCAGCCAGGCAAGATAGGTCGCCTCCGGCCGGTTGGTGCGCAGGCCCGGCATGGCCGCTACCGCCTCCATCACCCGCTCGCGGTTGCCGCGCAGGTAATCGAGCAGCGCGCCGCGCCAGGCGCCGCCGTCGCGATAGGCTGCCTCGGTGGCCACCAGCCCCAGCACGTTCACATGCGGCACGATGCCGCGCATCGCCCGCCGGTAGCGCGCCCGCAGGCCGGCGTCCGGAATGATGGCGAAGGCGCAATAGAGCGCGGGGATGTTCCAGGTTTTGGAGGGCGCCATCAGCGTGATGCTGCGGCGGGCGATCTCCGGATTGAGCGCGGCGAGCGGAACATGCGGCTTGTCCTCGTCCAGCACCAGGCCGCAATGGATTTCGTCGCTGCAGACCACCAGGTCCCGGCCTTGGGCGAGGTCGGCCAGCCACTGCAGCTCTTCCTGGTCGAACACCCGGCCCACCGGGTTGTGCGGGCTGCACAGCATGAACAGGCGGGTATCCTCCGCAAGCGCCTGTTCGGTCGCCTGCCTGTCCCACTCCCAGCGCGTCGGGCCTTCAACCAGCGGTGCGGTGATCAGCCGGCGCTCGCAGTTGTCCGGCGCGGACAGGAAGGGCGGATAGATCGGCGTGGCGGTGAATACGCTGTCCCCGGGCTGGCCGACGGCACGGCAGGCGAGGTTGAAGCCGGTGACCACGCCCGGCAGCCATACCAGCCACTCGGCTTCGACCTGCCAGGCATGGTCGCGCGCCAGGCCGGTGATGACCGCCTCGGTCAGCGAGGGCCAGGCATCGGTGTAGCCGAAGATGCCGTGGTCCAGCCGCTCGCGCAGCGCTTCCAGCACGGGGGGCGGCGCGGTGAAATCCATGTCCGCCACCCAGAGCGGAAGTACGTCACGGCCGGCGTAGCGGCCCCACTTCTCGCCGGGAACGGTACGGCGGTCGGGTTGTCGGTCGAAATCGAAATCCATGTCGTGAGCCGGGGCAGCGGTGGCGTTGGGGACGGACAGTTTAACGTCCCGGGTCCGCTGCCCGGCGCATTCCACCCCTTGGGCAGCGCGGCTGGAGAGCGTTTTTTGTTACTCGGATAGAATCGGGCAAAACAGTCCGAAGGACGGAGGAAGGCAACCGTGCATGATCTCTGTGCGCATCCTGACGGCATTTATACGGTGGATTCCGGTTATGGCCGGCCACTGCTTGCCGCAATCCACATCATCGTCCACCGAGGCCGCGCCGCGGTGGTGGATACCGGCTGCAACGCGTCGGTGCCGCGCGTATTGGCCGCGCTGGCCGGCTTGGGCGTGGCGCCGGACGCTGTCGAATGGGTGATGCTGACCCATGTTCACCTGGACCACGCCGGTGGCGCCGGCAGCCTGATGTGCGCGCTGCCCAGGGCCAGGCTGCTGGTTCATCCACGCGGCATTCCGCACATGGTCGATCCCACCCGGCTGTGGCAGGGAACGGCCGCGGTGTATGGGGCTGAGCGCGCCTTTTCGCTGTATGGCCGCCTGGTGCCGGTGGAGGAAGAGCGCGTCGTCGCCGCGGTGGAGGGGCAGACGCTGGAACTGGCGGGGCGCGTCTTCGAGGTGCTGGAGACGCCGGGGCATGCCAAGCATCACGTGGCGCTCTGGGATACCCAGGCACAGTCCTTCTTCGCCGGCGATACCTTCGGCCTCTCCTACCGAGAACTGGATGTGGATGGCCGCGCCTTCATCTTTCCCAGCACCACGCCTACCCAGTTCGATCCGAATGCGTTGCACGCCTCGGTGAACCGCATGCTGTCGCGTTCGCCGCGGGCCATGTTCCTTACTCACTACAGCCGGGTGAGCGACATTCCGCGGCTGGCCGACGATCTGCACCGACTCATCGACACCCAGGTCGCGGTGGCGAAGGCTGCCCGCGGCGACGGGGTGGCGCGGCATGTGGAGATCCTCGCCGGCCTGGAGCAGATCGTGCGGGAGGAGTCGGAGCGGCAGGGCTGGCTGCTGGCAGAGGACGCCGTGCTGGAGCTGCTGCGCGACGACTTGGAGCTGAATGCGCAGGGGCTGGGCGTGTGGCTGGACAGCCAGAAGGCCCGCTTGCCGGCGGCAGAGATCGTCTGAGCATCCCGGGGGCGGCGCCTGTCGCGGTGCGCCCGCTCCCTTCTGCTGCCGGCACCGCAGGCCGCCGCCGCCCCGCCCGGGCCAGGGGAGTGGAGTAAGATCGGCCGGATTTCCCGTTCCCGTGTGTCTCCGATGTCGCTTCCGCTCGCTCCCGAACATGCCCTGTCGTCCCCCACGAGGGAGGCCGATGCCGCTCGCCGCTTCGGCGGCCTGGACCGCCTTTATGGCCCCGGGGCGGTGGAGCGGCTGGCGCAGCGGCATGTCTGCGTCGTCGGCGTCGGCGGCGTCGGCTCCTGGGTGGCGGAGGCGCTGGCGCGCAGCGGGGTCGGCCGGCTGACCCTGGTGGATCTGGACAATGTCGCCGAGTCCAACATCAACCGCCAGATCCATGCGCTGGACGGAACGCTGGGCCAGGCCAAGGTGCAGGCGATGGCGGCGCGCATTGCCGCAATCAATCCGGCCGCCCGGGTCGTCCAGGTGGAAGACTTCCTGACGCCGGAGAATGCGGCCGAGCTGCTGCAGGGCATGGACTATGTGGTGGATGCAATCGACAACGTGCGTGCCAAGGTCGCCATTGCCGCGGTTTGCCGCAGCCAGGGCTTGCCGCTGGTGATGGCGGGCGGGGCAGGCGGAAAGACGGATCCGACGCGCATCCGGGTCGACGACCTTGCCCGCACCGAACAGGACCCCCTGCTTGCCAAGGTGAGGGCCGCGTTGCGCAAGAATCACGGGTTCCCGCGCGACCCACGGCGCAAGTTCGGGATCGAGGCGGTGTATTCGGTGGAGCCGCTGCGCTATCCGGTTGCCGCCTGTGCGCCGGGCCAGGGGCCGCAGGGGCTGGCCTGCGCAGGCTATGGTTCCAGCGTGGCGATGACTGCCAGCGTGGGCCTGTTCGCCGCGGCACGGGTGCTGGATCGGCTGGTGGTGCAGGAGGCGCGGCCATGAGCGGGCGTCAGGGCGTGATCCTGTTCGGGCATGGTGCGCGTGATCCCGCCTGGGCGGGGCCGATGCAGCGCATGCGCGAGCGTATGCGGGCGCTCGCGCCGGAACTGGAGGTAACGCTGGCCTTCCTGGAGCTGATGTCGCCCTCGCTGGCGGAAGCGGCTGAGAGCTTGATCGCCGGCGGCTGCCAGCGCCTGGTGATCGTGCCGGTGTTTCTGGCCCAGGGCGGCCACCTGAAGCGCGACCTGCCGGCGCTCCTGGCGGAACTCGCCGCCCGATATCCGCAGGTGGTGTTCAAGCTGGAACCGGCAGTGGGCGAGGCGGAGCCGGTGGTGGCGGCCATCGCGGATTACGCTTGTGCCTGCGCGCGTGCCCCTTCCAGCTGATTTCGCCCGGATGCGGGCATATGTCCGCCATCCCCGCCGGGGCAGGCCGGCTACAATCGCGCATCGTCATCTGCGGGGTTGCCAATGAATGCTCGCTCCACTCCTCCGGACCGTCGGCTGGACCGGCGCATTCCCCTCGGTTGTTCCGCGTCCATCTTCTTGCCCAATGGCGAGGTGGTGGCGGCGGAGTGCGTGGAAATCAGTGTCGGCGGAATGACGATACGGGCGGCCTATGTGCCTGGGGAGCTGGAAGTGATCGAGGTGGCCGTTGCCTCGCCCGGCGCCCAGCTCGACCGCCCGCCGCTGGTGACACGGCTGCAGGTGAAGCGCTGCCACGCGGTGGGCGACGGCGTCTACGAAATCGGGGGCGCCATAGTCCGCGTACTGGGCTGAACCGCCGGGCGAGATTGCGCTCGGTTCAGTATTTTCCCGGCCTGCGCGGCAGCTGGCCGCCCAGGGTGAAGCCGGCGCGGAACAGGGCGGGCAGCAGGCGCCGGCTTTCCCGCCGGGCGCGGGCAAACCGCAGTAGCTCCGCATGCAGCGGGGCTTCGTCGGAGTAGGGCAGCAGCGGCTGTTCCTCATCCACCTCCCCCCGACGGACACACTCCTGCGCCAATGGTGCAAAGCGCAAATTCACTTCCAGATCGAATACGTGCCGCTCTAGAAAGCGCACCAGCTCGAACAGCGCCACCGTGGCAGTCAGTACGAAAAAGGGGAAAACCGTAGCCGAGGTGGTTTCGGTGAAGCCTTCGCCCTCGGCCAGGGCGAAGCGCCCCATCGCCATGGCGAGTCCCAGCATGACCAGCAGATAGGCGGTCAGCCGCGAGGCGAATGCGCGGCGGCGGGCGTTCTCCCGTACGCGCATGTCGAAATGCAGTTTCTCCAGCTGGCTGTAGTCTTCCGCGCTGCCCTTGAACCAGGGAGGCACTCCCCGGCTCGCATTCGATTGCTCATACATGATGGCTCTCCTCGCGCGGACGCCGCTGGTTGCGGCGTTCCGATCCGATGCAATACCGGTAACTGCGCCCCAACAATAGCAATGGATTCCATTTCTGCCAACGTGGGTATTGGCTGGGTGGCTGCTATCGTCCGGCGTACGGCATCCGGCTGCCCGCGAGGCATGCTGCGCTGCGGTAGCGCGGGCGAGGAAAGCGGAGGGAAAGGCTCAGCGCCGACGCAATAGCTGGTGCACCGCGACCGCTGCGATGCCCAGCAGGCAAAGGAGGGACCAGTTGGCGATGGAGAGGCTGAGGAAGGTCCAGTCCACCGCGCTGCAATCGCCTGAGCCGCCAAAGATCATCGGCAGGGATTCGGCGAGAGGGAAGCTGTCCAGCATATAACCAAGGTCAGGGCCGCACTCGGCGAATTCGGGCGGATACAGCTGTATCCAGCTCTGCCTCGCGGCAACGCCGGCTCCTGCCAGGGCGGCGATCAGGATCAGCAGGATGTAGGCCTTGCGGCCGGTGCGCGCCGGTCCATGGATGCCGGCGACGAGCGAGACCAACGCGATCGTGACGAAGGCGTAGCGCTGCATGATGCACATCGGGCAAGGCTGCAGGCCGACTGCATGCTGGAGATAGAGCCCGAAGCCCAGCAAACCGGTGCAGATGAGGAAGAGGGCGAGGAATGGGCCGCGCGGGTAGGACAGGAAGGTTGCAGGCATGGGGGCGTCGAGAGCGAAGGGTGGAGGGGCGGTGCCGATGAGGCCGAAGTCGAGATGCTAGCGCCAGCCGGTGGCGAGCGCATTTCGTGCGTGCGGCTAGGCGGAAAGTTCCCTGCGCAGGGGCAGGCGTGTGGACTGGCTATTCCCGTATCGGGCTGAGGGCGGTTGCCAGCATGTCGAGGAAGGCACGCGTTTTGGTCGGCATCAGCCGGCGTCCGGGAAACACCGCCCAGGCGGTGGCTGAGGGCAGGTTCCACTCGGGCAGGACGCGGCGCAATTCGTCCCGCCGCACGTGAGGCTGGGCGAAGTACTCGGGCACGGCGACGATGCCGGCACCGGCCCGGGCCAGCCGGATCAGCAGTTCCGGCGAATTGGCGATGCTGCGGCCGGGCGGCGTGCCCGTCCACTCATGCTCGCCGTGGCGCAGGCACCAAGGGGCTGGTTCGCCATTGCGGCCCAGCAGGTGCAGGCAGTCGTGGCCGGCCAGGGCCTCCGGCACGGCCGGCGCGCTGCGGGCGGCGAGGTAGGCGGGCGAGGCGTACAGCCCGGAGGGATAGGTGGCGATGCGGCGGGCGGCCAGGTTGGCGTCGTCCGGCAGATCGCCCATGCGCAGCGCGAGATCGAAATTCTCGCCCAGCAGATCCACCCGCCGCGGCGACAGGTCCAGCTCCAGCGTGACCGCCGGATGCAGGGCGACGAAGGCGGCCAGCATGTCCACCAGCAGCAGGTTGGCGAAGTCGCTGGGCATCGAGACCCGCAGCCGGCCGCTGGGCCGGGCCTGACGATGCTCCGCCAGTGCGGCGACCGCATCCACTTCCGCCGCCACCTGGCGGGCGTGCTCCAGCAGGCTGTGGCCGAACTCGGTGAGGTTGAGGCGCCGGGTTGTGCGCTGGAGCAGGCGTTCGCCCAGCCGCTCCTCCAGCTGACCGATGCGGCGGGAAACGGTGGACTTGGGCAATTCCAGCCTTTCGGCCGCGCGGGTGAAGCTGCCGGCCTCGGCCACGCGGGCAAAGATGAGGAGATCGTTGGCGTCGTATTGTTCCATTTGTGAGTCAATGTTATCCGATGTGGCGTATTTATCCATTCTGAGGTGGGTAATAAAGTGGAGCCCATGCAGCAAGCACCCCACCCCAAACAAGGAGAGCCAAATGAACATCCTGCAGATCAATGCCAGCGCCCGCACCGTCGGTGCCAACTCCACCCGTGTTGCCGAGCGCATCGTCGCCCGCCTGCGCGCGGCGAATCCCGACGCCAACCTCACGCTGCGCGATCTGGCCGCCAATCCCCATCCGGTGCTGGACGAAGCGGCGCTGGGCGCGCTCTTCACCCCGGCCGAACAGCGCAGCGCCGAGCAGGCGGCGCGGGTGGCGCTGGATGATGCGCTGATCGCCGAGATCCAGGCTGCCGATACGGTGGTGTTGGGAGTGCCGATGTACAACTTCGGCGTGCCGGTGCAACTTAAGAACTGGATCGACGCCATTGCCCGCGCCCGTGTCACCTTCCGCTACACCGAGAACGGCGTGGAAGGCCTGCTGAAGGGCAAGAAGGTGTACGTGGCGCTGGCCCGCGGCGGCCGTTACCGCGATACCCCGGCCGATAGCCAGGTGCCTTACCTCAAGACGGTGCTGGCCTTCCTCGGCATGACCGACGTCAGCTTCATCTACGCCGAGGGCCTGGCGCTGGGCGAAGAGGCGGCAGCCCAGGCCTTTGCCGATGCGGAAGCGGACATGGATGCCGCCTTCGCCTGAACCCCGAATTGCATCCTAGAACAGGAGACCATCATGACGACCACGACAGAGACGATGCGGCCCGACACGGTGAATCGCTCCCGCGAGGTGGAGCGCCTGGTGGCCGGGCAGGCCACCTCGGACGGCGCCGGGGTGAAGCTCACCCGGGTGCTCACCCAGCCGCTGCAGCGGCGGCTGGATCCTTTCCTGATGCTGGATGCCTTCCGCAGCGACGATCCGGACGACTACATCGCCGGCTTCCCGGATCACCCGCACCGCGGCTTCGAGACGGTGACCTACATGATCGCCGGCCGCATGCGGCACCGCGACAGCGCCGGCCACGAAGGCTTGCTGCAGAACGGCGGCGTGCAGTGGATGACCGCCGGCCGCGGGGTCATCCACTCCGAGTTGCCGGAGCAGGAGGACGGCCTGATGGAAGGCTTCCAGTTGTGGCTGAACCTGCCGGCCGGGGACAAGATGAGGGACCCGTGGTACCGCGACTTCTCCGCCGCCGACCTGCCCGTCTTCTCCACTGACGACGGTGCGGCGGTAACCGTCATCGCCGGCACCAGCCATGGCGTAGCGGGCGCGGTGAGCCGCGAGGGCACCCAGCCGCTTTACCTGGACCTGCAACTGCCGGCGGGCGGCCGTTTTGCCCAGCGGCTGCCGGCGGAGCACAACGCTTTCCTCTACGTCTATCGCGGCGCGGTCACGGTCGCCGGGCGGGAGGTTGGCGAAAGGAGGATGGCGGTGCTCGCCAACGCGGCGGACCGGGATGGCGTGGCGGTCGAAGCGGGAGCCGAGGGTGCGCGCCTGCTGCTGATCGCCGGCCGGCCGCTGAACGAGCCCATCGCGCAGTACGGCCCCTTCGTGATGAACACCGAGCAGCAGATCTATGAAGCGCTGGCGGATTTCCGCGACGGGCGTTTCGGCGGCTGATGCGCAGCGCGCCCCGTCCGGCCGCGCCCCGCGATGCCTCAAGGCACGCGGGGCGCGTTTTTTTGGGGAGCGCGGCGGAGGAAGGCGATTGTCGCATCCCGGCCCGGACTGCCATCCCCGCAGAGGCTTGTCGCAAAGACGACAGCCCCCTTCCTGCAAGCATTTGAATTGGTGAAAGAAAGTTGATGGCACCCGGCTTGCTTCGGAGAGGAGAAATCTTTCCCTCCAGGAGCCTAGCCATGCCCAAGCCGAAAAAGCACGTACTCGTCTGTGTCCAGGGGCGTCCGCCGGGCCATCCCCGTGGCTCCTGTCAGCAGAAGGGCTGCATGGATGTCTTCCAGGCTTTCCAGGAGGCTTTCCAGGCGCGCAACCTGTGGAACGACTTCGCGGTGACCAACACCGGCTGCCTCGGCCCCTGCATGAGCGGGCCCAGCGTGCTGGTCTATCCGGACGCGGTCATGTACGGCGGCGTGGCGGCGGGCGACGTGGCGGCCATCATCGACGAACACCTGATCGGCGGCGCGCCGGTCGAGCGCCTGAAAGTACCTGCGGAAATCTGGGGGTGAGCATGGAAACGCCAGTTCAGCCGGAAGCCCTGTCGGGCGAGCCGACCTACCCGCCGGGCACCATCGTGTTCGCGGTGGACGACATCCACAACGATGGCAGCCTGCCGGGCGTGCCCGAGGGCGAGTTGCTGGCCGCGGCCGGCACCCGCGGCGTGGTGGTGAAAGTGGGGCACATCGAGGAAGTGCTGGATGTGGAGGTGTTCGTCGTCCGCTTCGAGGCGGCGGATGGCGTGCTCGGACCACCGGTGGGCTGCTTCGTCGAGGAGATCGGCCGGGAGGCCGGCGCCGCGGCGCCGGTTTTATCCTGAGCGGGCTAGAGGGCCGCATGCGCATCGCGGTCGCCACCCGCGAGTTCCTGGAAGTGTCCGGGCATGCGGGCAAGACGCGCGAGTGGCTGATCTACGATTGCACTCCGGGCAGCCCGCTGCCGGTGCCGGAGCGCATCACGCTGGAGAAGGCGCAGCTTTTCCACTACTTTGACGACGTCGGCCCGCATCCGCTGGACGGCGTGGATCTGGTGGTGGCGGGCAGCGCCGGCGATGGCTTCCTGCGCCACATGGCCAAGCGCGGCGCCGAGGTGCTGCTCACCGGCGAGAGCGAACCGCAAGCGGCGCTGGAAAAGCTGATCGCCGGTGAGGCGCTGGCGGACACCCGCTTCGATCCGACACGGGCGCTGTGCGCCCTGCGCGATCTCTTTTCCCGGCATTGAGTTCCCGCGCGTGAGGAGCGTGCCGGCCAACCAGGAGTAGGGCTTCCATGCGTCATCCGGTTCTGAGCGATCAAGAGTTGGCGGCCCTGCTTGCCGACGACGTGCCCTGCGGCGATCTCACCACCGACAGCCTGCGCATCGGCCCGCGGCCGGCCCGGCTGAGCTTCTGCGCTCGCGGCCCGATGACGGTCTGCGGCGTGGAAGAGGCCGCCCGGCTGTTCGAACTCAACGGCGCGCGGGTGCGGCTCGAAGCCCGGTCGGGCGAGAGCCTGTCCTTCCAGGCGCCCATCCTCACCGTGGACGGCAGTGCGGAGGTGCTGCACCGCACCTGGAAGACCGCCCAGGTGTTGGTCGAGTGGGCCAGCGGCATCGCCAGTGCGGCGGCGGCCATCGTCCAGGCGGCCCAGCACAAGGGCAAGCGGGTGCCGGTGGCCTGCACCCGCAAGACGGTTCCCGGCACCAAGGCGCTGTCGGTGAAGGCGGTGCGCTGCGCCGGCGCCACCATGCACCGGCTTGGCCTCTCCGAGACCCTGCTGGTCTTTCCGGAGCACCGCTTGTATCTGGACGAGTCGCCGGCGGTGACGGTGGCGCGCCTGCGGGCGGCGGAGCCGGAAAAGAAGGTGGTGGTCGAGGTCGGCACGGTGGACGAGGCGCTGGCCTGGGCGCAGGCCGGCGCCCATGTGGTGCAGACCGAGAAATTCCCGCCGGACCGGGTCGCCGAGTGCCGCGCCGCGCTGGATGTGCGCCAGCTGCCCTGCCTGCTGGCCGCCGCTGGCGGGGTGAAGGCGGACAACGCCGAAGCCTATGTTGCCGCGGGCGCCGATTTGCTGGTCAGCTCGGCGCCATTCTCGGCACCGCCGCGGGATGTCAAGGTGCAGTTCTTCGGCGACATGTAGGCCGGTGCCGCCTGCGGGCGGCGGGCGCAAGGCGATTCGACTGTGTTTGGCGCTTGCACCTGCAAGGCTGAGAAATCCAGGTTCGCCGGGTGCATGAAAAGGGGAGTGAGGCGGCTCCCCTTGTTTCGTTCACGGCGCCTTCGCCAGGGCCGCCAGGGCGTCCACCTGCGCCCGGATGGGCTCGGGCGCCGGCTGCTCGCCGGCCAGCACTGCCTGGATCAGGCGCACGTTGTCGGCGATGGAGGGATTGTCCGGTAGGCCGGCCAGCGGCGGCGCGCCGCCTTCTTCGCCCTCCACTGCAACCCGGCCCTGGCCGTGTTCGTAGACGGTGAGCGTCGGGCAGCGGCGCGGGTTGGCGTAGATCTCGCCCTCGGTGCCGCGCAGCAGCATCGCCGGCCCCGGGTCGGCGCGCAGGAAGGCATCCATGCGCTCCAGATACTCCGGGTGCGTCACCGCCACCACCCGCACGCTGCGCCCGCGCGCCGGGTCCAGCAGCTTGGCCATGATGTGGCCGCTGCCGCGCAGGCCGAAGCGGGTGCGCAGTGCCAGCAGGCGGTCCAGCCCCGGCAGCAGTTGCTCGACGCCGATGCAGGCGAGGCGCCGTTGGGCAAGCTGGGCGGAGGCGGCGGCTGCATCCGCCGCGCGCTCCAGCCCGAGGGCGGACAAGAGCTCGAAGGGGCTGACGCGGGATTCGAAGTCGTGCCGCCCCTGGACCAGCACCGGCACGCCTTCGCGCGCCAGCAGCAGCGCCACCAGCGGCATCAGGTTGGGCTGGCGGCGGGCGCCGTTGTAGGTGGGCAGCACCACGCAACGCGGGCCGGGTGGCACGGCGACCTGGGCGGTGCGCGCATCCATCGCCTGCTTGAAGCCCAGCAACTCGGGCAGCGATTCGCTCTTCACCCGCAGCGCGATCAGGATGGCGCCCAGCTCCAGGTCCGGCACCTTGCCGTCCAGGATGTCGCCGAAAAGCGCGGCCGCGGCGGCCACGTCCAGAGGCCGCGCGCCCTTGGCGCCGCGGGCGATTTCCTTGATGATTGGGGCGTAAGTCATGGCCGCATTATCCGCCCGGCGGCGCGCCCGCGGTAGCCGCCTGCGCGGTGGCCTCCCATCCCTCGCAAGGAGTGCAATCCCAATGGAAGTCGGATTCATCGGACTCGGCCTGATGGGCCGCCCCATGGCCCTCAATCTGCTCAAGGCCGGCCACAAGGTGCATGTGTGGACCCGCCGCCAGGAATCCATGGCGCCGTTGCTGGAAGCCGGTGCCCAGGGCCACGCCAGCGCGGCCGAGGTGGCGGCGCAGGTGGAGGTGACCATCTCCATGGTGGCCGATGCGCCGGACGTCGAGCAGGTGGCGCTGGGTGCCGGCGGCGTGGCCGAAGGCGCGCGGCCGGGGCTGGTCCATGTGGACATGAGCACCATCGCGCCGGCCGCGGCGCAGGCGGTGGCGGCGCGCATGGCGGAGAAGGGCATTGCCATGCTGGACGCGCCGGTGTCCGGCGGCGAGGTGGGCGCCATCGCCGCCACGCTGACCATCATGGTGGGCGGCGAGCAGGCTGCCTTCGACAAAGTGAAGCCGCTGTTCGAGGCCATGGGCAAGTCGGTGACTCGCATCGGCGATTCCGGCGCCGGCCAGGTCGCCAAGGCCTGCAACCAGATCCTGACCGGCGTGGGCGTGGCGGCGGTGGCCGAGGCGCTGAACTTCGCTACCCGCAGCGGCGTGGATGCGGCGCGGGTGCGCGAGGCGCTGCTCGGCGGCTTCGCCTATTCGCGAGTGCTGGAGAACCACGGCCAGCGCATGCTGGACCGCAACTTCAAGCCCGGCTTCAAGGCCTGGATGCACCAGAAGGACATGCGCATCGTCATGGAAGAAGCGCATCGCCTTGGCCTCGCCCTACCAGCGGCGGCGGCCACCGCGCAGATGTTCAACGCCATGGTCGGCAGCGGCCTGGGCGAGGACGACTCCATTGGCGTGCTCAAGCTGCTGGAGCGCATGAGCGGCGGGGCTGGCGAATGAAGCTGGGCTTCGTCGGCCTGGGGGCGATGGGGCGGCCGATGCTGGGCCACCTGATCGCCGCCGGGCACGAACTGGCGGTGTGGGCGCGGCGGCCGGAAGCGGCGGCCGAGGCGGCCCGGGCCGGGGCCGCGGTGTGCGCCACGCCGGCCGAGCTGGCGGCGCGCAGCGAGGTGGTGTTCTCCATCGTCACCACCGGCGCCGACGTGAGTGCGGTGGCCTTCGGCGGGAACGGCCTCGCCGAAGGCTTCCGCCGCGGCGGCGTGCATGTGGACATGAGCACCACCTCGCCCACGGTCGCGCGCGAACTGGCCGGGCGTTACGCCGGGCTGGGCGTGGACTGGCTGGATGCGCCGGTTTCCGGCGGCGCGGCGGGTGCGCAGGCGGCCACGCTGGCCATCATGGCCGGCGGCGAGGCGGCGGTGCTGGCTCGCGTGCAGCCACTGTTGGCGACGCTGGGCAGCCGGGTGGTGCATGTGGGCCCGGCCGGCGCCGGCCAGGTGGCCAAGGCCTGCAACCAGATGGTCATGGTGTCCGCCATAGAGGCCTGCGCCGAAGCCATGCGGCTCGCCGCCGCCCACGGCGTGGATGTCGCCGCGGTGCGCCAGGCGCTGATGGGCGGCTCGGCGGCCTCGCGCATGCTGGAGGTGATGGGTGGGCGCATGGTGTCGCGGGATTTCTCCGCCGGGGTTGAGGCGTGGCTGCATCACAAGGACTTCGGCATCCTGCTGGGAGAGGCGTATCGCCTGGGCGTGCCGCTGCCGATCGCGGCGCAGGTCTGGCAGCAGCTCAACGCGCTGATGGCGCAGGGCTGGGGGCAGGACGACACCGCCAGCCTGCTGCGGGTGCTGGAGTCTGCCAGCGGGGCTTGAGTTTTTCTGCAGGCGGCTTTGGCGCGGGGGACTGCGACGAAGAGCAGGCTATGTTGGCCGGAACGTAGCCGCCCCTTCGCGGGTGGCCCTCTTCCTCTCTCCGTCCCTCTCAGGCGCGGGGAGGGGGAGGCAGGCGGTCTGTGCGGGTGACCTCAGACCGGCTCTACCGGCAGTGGCAGGCCGACCAGATGCGCCGCCCGCAGGCCGGCCAGCAGTGCGCTGATCTCCTCGCCCGGCAGCGGCCGGCTGGAGAGGAAGCCCTGGTAGATGTCGCACTGCCATTCGCGCAGCAGCCGCAGCTGCGCCACGCTCTCCACCCCTTCGGCCACCACCGCCAGGCGCAGGCTGTGGGCCATGGCGACCACGGTGCGGGCGATGGCGGCGTCGTCCGGCTCTTCGACGATGTCCTTGATGAAGGAGCGGTCGATCTTCAGCCGGTCTATGGGGAAGCGGCGCAGGTAAGCCAGGCTGGAATAGCCGGTGCCGAAGTCATCCACCGCGATCTGCAGCCCCAGCGCCTTGCAGCGGTTGAGGATGTCGGAGCTGCGCTCCGGGTCGCGCATCACCAGGCTTTCGGTCAGCTCCAGCTCCAGCAGCCTCGCCGGCAGGCCGGTTTCCTCCAGCACCTGGGCGACCAGTTCCGGCAGCTTGCTCTGGTCGAACTGGCGGGCGGAGAGGTTGACCGCCACCGGTGCCTCCAGCAGGCCGGCCTCCCGCCAGGCCTGGGCCTGGGCGCAAGCGGCGCGCAGCACCCATTCGCCTATCGGCACGATGAGGCCGCTGTCCTCTGCGATGGGGATGAAGCGGTCCGGCGGTACCAGCCCGCGCTCCGGGCTGTTCCAGCGCAGCAGGGCCTCCATGCCAACGATCTCGCCGCTGGCCACATCCACCTGCGGCTGGTAGTGCAGCACGAAGGCCTGCCGTTCCAGCGCCTGGCGTAGCTGGTTCTCGATCACCAGCCGCTCGGAGACATGGCTGGAGAGCTGGCGGGTGTAGAAGCGGAAGCCGTTGCGGCCTTCCTCCTTGGCGGAGTACATGGCGGCGTCGGCGTGCTTGATCAGCGTTTCTTCGTCCGGGCCGTCGTCCGGGTAGAGGGCGATGCCGATGCTGGGGGTGATGGTGAGCTGCTGGCCGCGCACGTCGAAGGGCCGGCGCAGGGCCTGCAGCACCCGCTCGGCGACTTCCGCCGCCTCGTTCCGCGATTCCAGCGCCGGCAGCAGGATGACGAACTCGTCGCCGCCCATGCGCGCCACCGTGTCTTCGCCGCGCACGCAGGTCATGAAGCGCTGGGACACCGCCTGCAGCAGCAGGTCGCCGGCGTGGTGGCCGAGCGAATCGTTCACATACTTGAAGCGGTCGAGGTCCAGGAACAGCAAGGCCAGCCGTTCGCCGCGGCGGCGGCAGGTGTCCAGCGCCTCGGTGAGGCGCAGGTTGAGCAGGCTGCGGTTGGGCAGTTCGGTGAGGGCGTCGTAGTGGGCGAGGAAGCGGATGCGCAACTCCGCCGCCTTGCGGTGGGAGACGTCGGCGACGATGCCGAGGTAGCCGAGCAGGTGGCCGTCCGCCTGCAGTGGCGAGATCGACAGGCTGGCGGGGAAGCGGCTGCCGTCGCGCCGCTGCAGCGTCAGCTCGTGCGGCTCGACGATGCGGCTGCCACGGCTTTCCGCCACCAGGCTGGGGAAGCCCTTGGTGTCGTAGCGGCTTTCCAGCCGCGCCATGTCGTCTTCCGGGTAGAAGGTCTGCAGCGTGAGATGGCCGATGACCTCGGCCGCCGGCCAGCCGAAGATGCGTTCCGCGGCTGGGTTGAAGAGCTGGATCAAGCCCTTGGCGTCGGTGGAGATGATGGCGTACTCGGAGCAGTCCAGGATTGCGCTCTGCAGCGCTCCGTTCTTGCGCAGCGCGGCCTCGGAGCGCATGCGCTGGTCCACTTCGGCGCCCATCGCGGCGTTGCTGCGGGCGAGTTCGCGGTTGGCCTGTTCCAGCGCGGCGGTCTGGCGCGCCACCTGCCGGCGGATGGCGCGGTTGCGGCTCTGCAGGACGAAGGCGAGGGCGGCGGCGAGCAGGCCCAGCAGCGGCGCGCCCACCTGCAGCGCCTGAACCGAGGGGCTGGGTTCCAGCGAGTAGTGGCCGGGCAGCGGCGAGGCTTCCACCAGCCAGCTGCGTTCGCCGGCGTCTATTGCTTCCGCGTAGACCATGGGGGCCGGGCGCAGGCCGGGATCCTGGTACAGCGGGGTCGGCCGGCCGTTGGCGATCTCGATGACTTCCAGGCCGATGTCCAGCGCGTCGCTGCGGTCGGCCAGAAGATGGACGATCTCCCGCCGGCCGTCCTCGCCGCCGGCCCGTATCGCCGGGGCCTGGAATTCCCGCCGCAGGTGAGCGATTTCCTGCGCCGCCAACTGCTGGAAGCGCGACCAGGTATGGGTCTGCTCCATCTCCAGCGCGCGGTCGCGGAAGTAGTCGATGCCGGTCCACACCAGCACGAACAGGGCGGCGGGCAGGGCAAGGTGGCAGGCGGTGGCGACCAGGCGGGAGAGGGCGGGGTGTGTCATCGGCGGAGGGCGGCGGAGGGCTTCAGCCCTCGCGGTCTGGCGCGCTAGGGCGGCCATACCAGCGGAAGCGTTCCACCACCTCGGCCATTTCCTCGGCGGACAACAGCACCGGTGTGCCCAGCTGGCAGGTGCGCCAGTACTGCTCGCACAGGGTTTCCAGTTCCACCGCCAGGGCCAGGGCGTGGTCCAGATCGCGTCCCCAGACCACCATGCCGTGGTTGCCGAGCAGGCAGGCGCAGCGCTCCTGCAGCGCGGCGATGGCGGCGTTGGACAGGGCCTGGGTGCCGAAGGTGGCGTAGCTGGAGCAGCGCACCGTGCTGCCGCCGAAGCGGGCGATCATGTAGTGGAAGGGCGGGATGTCCCGGCGCTGGCAGGCCAGTGCGGTGGCGAACGGCGGGTGGGCGTGCAGCACCGCGCCGGCGGCGGGAAAGGCGGCGAAGATGTCGCGGTGGAGCAGCCATTCGGAAGACGGCGCGCGGGTGCCGCGGGCCTCGCCAGTGGCGGTGATCTCCACCAGGTCGTCCTCGCCGCAGGCCTCCGCGGCCATGCCGCTGGGGGTGACCAGGAAGCCGCCGCCGGCCAGGCGCACGCTGGCGTTGCCGGAGGTGCCGACGTTGAGCCGGGCCGCGCTCATCGCGCGGGCGGTGGCGAGCAACTGGCCGCGCAGGGCGGGGGGCGTGCTCACCGGGGCGCTCCCCGCTCAAGGGATGTGGAGGGGGCCGCTTCGCGAGGCGGGCCGCCTGCACAGGAGCCGGGTGGTCTCCACCGGTCCATGGCGTTCGACGCGGAGGCGACTTCCTCCCACTGCCCTCGGCCCGTGTTCATGCGGCCTCCGTGGCGGCGCGGTCGGCGTAGCGGCTGGCCAGCGCCTGCGGGGCGATGACGCCGCGCTCGGTGATGATGGCGGTGATGAGCGCGGCCGGCGTGACGTCGAAAGCCGGGTTGAGCGCCGCGGTGTCCGCCGGCGCCAGCTGCAGCGTGCGCTCCTGGCCGGTTTCGTCCAGGCCGCGCAGGCTGCTCACTTCCCCGGCGCCGCGGTCCTCGATCGGGATGGCGGCGCCGTTGGCGCAGGCGAAATCCAGCGTGGAATACGGCGCGGCGATGTAGAAGGGCACGTCGGCGGCGGCAGCGGCGAGTGCTTTCAGATAGGTGCCGACCTTGTTGGCGGTGTCGCCGTTGGCGGCGATGCGGTCGGCGCCGGTGATCACCAGGTCTACCTCGCCCCGGGCGAGCAGCAGGCCGGCGGCGTTGTCGGCGATCAGCGTATGCGCTACCCCAGCCTGGCGCAGCTCCCAGGCGGTGAGCAAGCCCTGGTTGCGCGGCCGGGTTTCGCTGACCAGCACATGCACCGGCAGGCCGGCGGCCTGGGCGGCGTAAACCGGCGCCAGCGCGGTGCCTGCGCCCAGCGTGGCGAGCCAGCCCGCGTTGCAATGGGTCATCACGGTGAGCGTCCGTCCCGGCCGGCCGCTGGCCTGGCGCAACAGGGCGAGGCCGTGCTCGCCTATGGCCTGGCAGGTGGCGGCGTCGTCGGCGCAGATGGCTTCCGCTTCCGCCCAGGCGGCCTCACGCCGCTGTGCCGGTGGCAGCGGCCGCAGCCTGGCCGCCATGCGGGCCAGCGCCCAGTGCAGGTTCACCGCGGTGGGGCGGGTGGCGCCGAGCAGGCGCAGGGCAGCCTCCAGCGTGTCGTCGTCGGCCGCCTCCTTCAGCGCGAGGGCGACACCGAAGGCGGCGGTGGCGCCGATCAGCGGTGCGCCGCGTACCTGCATGCTGCGGATGGCGTGGGCCGCACCGGCGACGTCCTGCAGCTCCAGCCGGGTCTGCCGGTAGGGAAGCGCGGTCTGGTCGAGGATCAGGCCACCGTCGCCATGGCGGCACAGGGTGGGTACGGGCTGAACGAACATGGAGGTGTGGACTCCGGTGCCAGGTGGCCTGTGTGGTCGGCGCGGGCGCGGAGTTCGCGCACGATGCCTGCCTGTCTCCGGACATATAGTTTTCGTGGCCCGAGAATGTGCCAGCGCTGCGGCCTCACCGCAAGCGCCGGGCGTTTGCTTGCGGCCGGGGGCGGGAGTGGCCATTGGGCGTATCCGGCCAAGGTGGAAGCAGCCGTTCTGCCGCTGCCCGGCGGCGGGGGAGGGCAGGACGGAGGCGGCCTTGCCCTGCGTCGCCGCTCTGCGACAATGGCGCTCTTTTCCCCGCCCGCGTCGTACCGCCATGCCCAGCTTTCCCGCCCCCATCGATTCCCGCCTGCCGCACGTCGGCACCACCATTTTCACCGTGATGTCGAAGCTGGCGCAGGAGTACGGGGCGATCAACCTGTCCCAGGGTTTTCCTGACTTCAACGCCGAGGATGCGTTGTTCGAGCGGGTCGCCCACTGGATGCGCGCCGGCCACAACCAGTACGCGCCGATGGCCGGCGTGACAGCGCTGCGCCAGGCCATCGCGGACAAGATCGCCAGCCTGTACGGCACGGCTTACGACGCGGATGCCGAGGTCACCGTCACCGCCGGCGCCACCCAGGCCTTGTTCACCGCGGTGACCGCCTGCGTGCGGCCGGGCGACGAGGTGATCGTGTTCGAGCCGGTGTACGACGCCTACGGTCCGGCAGTCGAGCTGGCCGGTGGCACCATCGTGCCCATCCGCCTTTCGGCGCCGGACTACCGGCCGGACTGGAGCGCGGTGGCGGCGGCCATCGGTCCGCGCACCCGCATGATCATGATCAACTCGCCGCACAACCCCACCGCCACCGTGTGGACGGCTGAGGACATGGAGCGGCTGGCGGCGCTGACCCGCGGCACCGGCATCGTGGTGCTGTCGGACGAGGTGTACGAGCACATCGTGTTCGACGGCGTCGCCCACCAGAGCTGCGCCCGCCACCCGGAGCTGGCGGCGCGCAGCATCATCGTCTCTAGCTTCGGCAAGACCTACCACGTGACCGGCTGGAAGGTGGGCTATGTGGTGGCGCCGCGCGAGCTGATGGCGGAGTTCCGCAAGGTGCACCAGTTCAACGTGTTCTCGGTGAACACCCCGGTGCAGTTGGCCCTCGCCGACTACATGGCCGACGCCGGCCGACATCTGGCGCTGGCCGGCTTCTACCAGGAGAAGCGGGATTTCTTCCGCAACGCGCTGGCCGGCTCGCGGTTCGAGCTGCTGCCTTCCGCCGGCACCTATTTCCAGCTGGTGCGCTACAGCGGGATTTCCGGCCTGGGAGATGCCGACTTTTGCCAGTGGCTGACGCGCGAAGTCGGCGTGGCCGCCATTCCGGTGTCCGCCTTCTTCGCCGACGGCCGCGACGAGGGGGTGATCCGCTTCTGCTTCGCCAAGAACGAAGCCACGCTGACGGCGGCCTGCGAGCGGCTGTGCAAGGTGTGAGGCTGCGCCGCGGCGGCAGCGCTGCGGTGTGGCCTTGTCCTTGGCCGCGAGAACCGCTCGTCCTCCGCGCCGCGGCGAAGGCGGCCACTGCAAGCCTCTCCAGCCGGTCGAGGCCTGGCGGGCCGGCGCTAAGGGGCGTTGTCGCGAAGGCGCGCCCTTCTTTCGGCAAACGCATGGCGGAGCAGGTGGTTTGCCTGCGGCCCAGCCATTCACCTTCGCTTCCCGCGCGAGGGCCAGGCTTCGGGCGAGGAGGTGCGCCTTTCCCCCCGGAGTAAGAGAGGAGGCAGAGGGGCGCAAGCCCCTGCCCCAAGCGTCGCCGTGGCCTCATGCCGCCGCTGCTGCAATACCCTGCCGCGGCAATGAGCATACGGCCTGCATGCTAAACTCCGCCGCTTCCCGCAACCCTTCCTCCGGCTCGCCTGGGCCTGCCTCCACCGTGCGCAATCTGCTTCTCTTCCTGCTGGTCCTCTTCGCGGTCTGGTGGATCCGGCGCAAGTTCGCCGCCATCGGCGCGGCACGGCGCGCAGCGCAGGAGAGCCGCCGCGAGCGCGGCGGCATCGCCGGCCCGGAGCGCATCCTGGAATGCGCCCACTGCGGCATCCACGTGCCCGAGAGCGAAGGGCTGGCGGAGCAGGGCCGCTTCTACTGCTGCGAGGCGCACCGGCGCCTGGGCGCGGGCAAGCGGGAGGACTGAGGCGTGACCGGTTCCGGCATCGCCGGCATCGACCTGCCCCGCTGGCGCTCGCTGCGCTACTTCAACATCTTCCGCCTGGTGCTCGCCGGGCTCTTCATCGTCGCCGGGCCTCAACTCAACCTCGGCGCGGATTATCCAACGGCCTACCTCGCCACCGCCTGGGCCTACCTCGGGCTGGTGCTCACGTTCGGCTTTCCCGATCTGTTCGAGCGCCTCGGCGTAGAGCGCGTCATCCGGCTGCAACTGCTCATCGACGTCGTCGCCCTCAGCCTCATCATGTGGGCCAGCGGCGGTTACCGCAGCGGCATGCCGGTGCTGATGATGATCATGCTGGCGGGCGCCGGCCTGGTGGCCGAAGGGCGCATGGTGCTGTTCTTCGCCGCGCTCACCACGGTCGCGGTGCTCGGCGACAACGCCTGGCGCACGCTGGCCGGACGCGAGCCGGTGGATTTCCTGCAGCTCGGCATCGTCTGCATGGGCTTCTTCGGCATCGCGGTGGTTTCCCGGTTGCTGGCGCTGCGGGCCAAGGCCAATGCCTCGCTGGCGGCGGAGCGGGGCGAGGAGCTGGCGAAGCAGCAGTCGGTGAACGAACGCATCATCCGCGACATGCAGGATGGCGTGATCGTGCTGGGTGCGGATGGCCGCGTGCGCCAGGCCAACCCCCGGGCGGCCGCGCTACTGGGCTTGTCCGCGCTGGAGGGCCTGCTGCTTGCCGATGTCGATCCCGCCTTCGCAGGAATCGCAGTGGAGTGCGGCGATGATGGCCGCCTGATGCGGCTGGGCCTGCCGGCCCGCCTGCTGCGCTGCCGGGTGGTCTGTGGCGAGCTGGGCACCCCGGCCGAGGGCGACACGCTGATCTACCTCACCGACTTCGAGGAGATCCAGCGCAAGCTGCAGCAGCTCAAGCTCGCCGCCCTCGGCCGTCTCACCGCCAGCATGGCGCACGAAATCCGCAACCCGCTGTCCGCGATCACCCAGGCCGCGGAACTGCTGGAGGATGAAAAGCGCACCCAGATGCAGGCGCGGCTGACCCGCATCGTCAACGACAACGCCCGCCGCATCGAACGCATGATCCGCGATGTGCTGGCGCTGGGGCGGCGGGAGCAGGCCGAGCCGGAGGCGGTGCCGCTGGCGGCCTTCATCGAGGAGCTCATCGCGGCCCACAGCCTCGCCGGCGAGGCGGAGCGGGCGGTGTATCGCATCCAAGTGGCGCCGGAAGTCACCCTGGCGCTGGACCGCGCCCACCTGCACCAGATCCTCGACAACCTGGTCGCCAATGCCCGCCGCTACTGCTCCGGCGCCGAAGGGGCGGTGCGTTTGTACGCCGAACCCTTCCCGGACGGGCGGGTCGGGCTGCATGTGCGGGACGACGGCGCCGGCGTGCCGGACGAGGTGCTTGTCCATCTCTTCGAACCCTTCTTCACCACCCATCCCAAGGGCACCGGCCTCGGGCTCTACATCGCCCGGGAACTCGCCGAAGCCAACGACGCGACGCTGGAACTGGTGGGCGGCGAGGGCGGCGCGCATTTCCTGCTCATCGGCCGGGCCCGACCATGAGACGGTGCTACCCACGGGCGGCTCCGGCTTGCTGCGGCCAAGGCCGGCTGGCTATCCTTTTTTCAGTCCGCTTCGGAGGAGCCCCTCGATCTCCGAACTGGCATAAGCCCTCCTGACTCCAGGCCCCGGAGGCTTCCCCGGGGCCAGCCACCACCATTCATACCATGACGACTCAAGAGCGACGTAACCGCCCCGCCGGCCCGGAAGTGCTGGTGGTGGACGATGAAGAAGACATCCGCGAACTGCTGGAGCTGTCGCTGCTGCGCATGGGGTTGGGCTGCGACACGGCGGGTTCGGTAGCCGAGGCCAGGGCGCTGCTGGGGTCTCGCCGCTATCGCCTGTGCCTGACCGACATGCGCCTGCCCGATGGCGATGGGCTGGACGTGGTGAAGCACATCCAGGGCAACCTGCCCGGCCTGCCGGTCGCGGTGATCACCGCCTTCGGCAGCATGGAAACCGCGATCCGTGCGCTCAAGCTGGGTGCCTTCGACTTCGTCACCAAACCGGTCGAGCTGAAGGCGCTGAAGGAGCTGGTCGGCCACGCGCTGAAACTGGGCGGCGAGGCGGGCGTTGCGGCGGCAGGCGGGCGCAGTTTCATCGGCAGCTCGCCCGCCGTGGAGCAGCTGCGCGGCCAGATCGAAAAGCTCGCGCGCAACCAGGCGCCGGTGTTCATCCACGGCGAGTCCGGCACCGGCAAGGAAGTCATCGCCCGCTTGATCCACAGCCTGGGCGCACGCGCAAAAGGGCCCTTCGTGCCGGTCAACTGCGGTGCAATTTCGCCGGAACTGATGGAGAGCGAATTTTTCGGCCACCGCCGCGGCAGCTTCACCGGCGCCACGGCCGACAAGGAAGGCCTGTTCCAGGCCGCCAACGGCGGCACCTTGTTCCTGGACGAGGTGGGTGAGCTGCCGCTGGCCATGCAGGTCAAACTGCTGCGCGCCATCCAGGAGCGCGCCGTCCGCCCGGTGGGCGCCCACGGCGAGGAGCCGGTGGACGTCCGCATCCTCTCCGCCTCCCATCGCGACCTCGCCCAATTGGTCAGCGAAAACCTCTTCCGCCAAGACCTCTACTTCCGCATCAACGTCATCACCCTAAGGGTGCCGCCGCTGAGGGAGCGGCGCGAGGACATTCCGGAGCTCGCCGCCCATCTGCTGGCGCGCTTGGCCGCGCGGGACGGCAGCCCGGCCCGCTTGCTCACGCCCGCTGCGCTGGACGCCCTGGCGTCCCATCCCTTTCCGGGCAACGTCCGCGAGCTGGAGAACCTGCTGGAGCGCGCCTGCGCGCTGTGTGAGGGGGAATGCATCGATATTGGCGATATCGAACTCCATCCCACGGAAGGCTTGATGCATTCAATCGGCGCCTTCGAGCCATTCGGAGCGGATGAAGATGCCGACGCCGACAGCGATGATGAACGCATCCGCGTGTTGCGGGCCTTGGACGAAACCCGCTGGAATCGCTCCGCGGCAGCGCGCAAATTAGACATGACCCTAAGGCAACTACGCTACCGTTTACAGAAATGGGGGTTGGAGTAAATGAAGTAAATTTGGCTTACATGTACTGCACCGCGAGGACTCCGCAGGAACTGGAGCAGGTGCGGCTAAGCGGGTCATGCAGAAGATGTACCTGCTGAAGTTGTTCATGCTGGGGCGGTCTGTCTATCGACGTCAGTACGATAGCTCTCATTAGCGCTAGAGTACGCGAACGCTCGAAACAACCTATTGAAGTTTCGACCTAGCCTTAAAAGATATTCATAAAGTTAAACCCGTTGGGCTGAGTTGGAATCTGAGCAACCGAAAAAAAGCCCCTGGCAGAGGGGCTTTTTTAGCGGGTTGAGGCGAATGCGAGGAGTTAAGGGTTGGCGTTCACCGCGTCGGCATCGTCTGCAGCAGCTGTGGCTAGGCAACCGGCAGGGCGATATTTTTCGTCGACACCGGTTACGCATGAGTAAAGTCCCTTGGAACTACGGTGCAGAGCGATGCTCGCGTTCGCTCCCAGTCGACCGGGATTATTTACTGCGCAAGTAATTGCTGCCGTGTTTGCTCCCGGAGCTACGACGGTAATCGTCGAGCAGTTGCCGGTGCTGGCATTGAGTCCAGCTTTCTCGGTGTACTCGTCATTGGTAGAGGCAGTTCCTTCCACAACCGCCATTTCATAGCTCGTCTTGCCCGCGGCAATATCCGCATAGGCAGCAGAGATTTTTGCTTTGGCAATATAGTCTTGATATGCGGGGATCGCGACTGCAGCCAGAATGCCGATGATCGCCACGACGATCATCAGTTCGATCAGGGTGAAGCCTTGTTGAACCTTTTTCATTTGTTGCTCCTTGGCAATGAAAACGAAGAACGGGTGCTTGATTCGTGTGCGGTCAGCTATCAGCAGATTGCATGCCAGCGGGAAAAATAGGGAAAACGCGCGGGAATTGCCGTCCGGGGGCATGGAATACGTCATTTGGTGACATGGGCGTTGAACGGCTTTGTCAAAAGTTGACAGCCGGGTGACCGGGTTGAGGTGCTCGCTCATGGCTGCGGTATGAGGCGGCGCCGCGGCGCTCGGTGGCTACCCGTACAATTCCACGTTTGTCGAGCCGGAGCTTCTTCGATGGACGAACGTTTGAGCCTGGACGTGGGCGGTTGGTGTCCGGCCTCGCTGGCGGTGGCGTCCCCCAACTTTGATGCCCGCCCGGAGGCAGGGGAGCCCAGCCTGCTGGTGGTTCACGCCATCAGCCTTCCCCCCGACCAGTTCGGTGGGCACCACGTCGAACAATTATTTACCAACACCCTGGACCCGCTCGGGCATCCTTACTTCGCTTCGATCCACCACTTGCGCGTCTCGGCGCACTTCTTCATCAGGCGGGATGGGGCCTTGCTGCAGTTCGTGTCGACCGAGATGCGGGCCTGGCATGCGGGGGTGTCGTCCTGGAAGGGGCGGGAGCGGTGCAACGATTTTTCGATCGGGATCGAGTTGGAGGGATGTGACACGCAGCCCTTCGAAGCCGGGCAGTACGAGCGCCTCGCGGCGCTGATCCAGGTCTTGCGGGAGCGCTACCCGATCGAGGCGCTGGTGGGGCATTCGGACATCGCGCCGGGGCGGAAAACCGATCCGGGGCCGTATTTCGAATGGGATAGATTGGCGGGATTGTTGGAGGTGGAGGCAGGACGCCTGCCGGGCGATTTTGACAAAGCCCAGGAAAATCAATAGAATCCGCGTCCGCTGCGTTGCAGCATTGGTTTGAAATAGATTCGTAGTCAGGTTTTTTACGGTGCGGTGCCGCCTCACATCCCGTGAGGGCACAACTTCATGGACGTTCGCACCACGGAGTCCGTCGTCTGGTTGCGGCGATGGGCTTGAGACCTACTGGCGACCGAGCGCCTCGATCCGCTTGAGAAGGCTTACCGGCCATCTCGCGGTCCTCCCTCCCTTGTTACCGCAGGGGTTTCGTTTGCGCCTTACCCAGGCGCTTGCATTCGGGCACTCCGGCCACAGCACGGAGGACACCATGGTTCACGCAACTCGAATCGCAGGCTGGGCCCGCAGGGCTGGCGCTTGCGTGCTTCATCTTGCCCACGGCGGGTTGTTGGCCGCGGGCATTGTCGGTGTATTGATCTTTGCCGCCGGGCGTTTTGAAACGGCTCCCGTGGGCTTCGAGGATGCAGCGCTGGGTTCCGCCCATGCCGCGCCTCTGGCGCAGACTCCTGTGGCGCCGGCCCCGGTGCCGGTGGTGGATGAGCCCTCGCTTTCCAAGGAGATGCTGCGGGTGCGCGACTGGATTGCGCGCCGCTACAACGTTTCCACGGTGGCCCTGGAGCCGGTGCTGGCCGCGGCCGAGACCGCCGGCAGGGGCGTGGGGATAGATCCGCTGCTGATCGTGGCGGTGATGGCGGTGGAGTCCCGCTTCAATCCCTTTGCCGAGAGCCAGATGGGGGCTCAGGGCCTGATGCAGGTCATCCCGCGTTTCCATATGGACAAACTGGCTGCCGATGAAGGCGGCGAGGCCTTGTTCGATCCGGAAGTGAATGTGCGGGTGGGCACGCAGGTGCTGTATGAAGGCTTGCGCCGCTACGGCAGCATGCAGGCCGCGCTGCAGTACTACGGCGGTGCCTTGAGCGACCCGGAGGCTGCGTACGCGCGCAAGGTGATGGCGATCAAGCAGCGCCTTGTGACCGCGGCGGGGCGCCGGCCGGCTGCCGCTGGCGCTTGAGTTGAGCGTGCGCGGCGGCTGAGGCTGGCTGCTCACCCTGCGGATGGCGTCCGTTCCGGCCTGCCTGTTCTGGGCGGGTGGAGCGGACGCCATTTTTCGTTTCGCGCCCCACTTCAGCCCAGGCAGCGGGCGATCCGGTCGACGGCTTCGCGCAGGCGGGCGCCATCGGTGGTGTAGGCGATGCGCAGGTGTTCCCGGGCGCGGTGTTCGCCGAAATCCAGCCCTGGCGTCAGCGCGACGCCGGCCTCTTCGATCAGGCGGCGCGCGAGGCTTTCGCTATCGGGCGCCAGCGCGGAGGCATTGGCGTAGATGTAGAAGGCGCCCTGGGGCTCGGTGCCGATGTCGAAGCCGATCTGGCGCAGGGCGGGGAGCAGGATGTCGCGCCGCTCGGCAAAGGCCTGGCGACGTTCCTCCAGCAGATCCAGGGTGCCAGGGGCAAAGGCGGCCAGGGCGGCGTGCTGGGCGGGGGTGGAAGGGGAGATGAAGAAGTGCTGGGTGAGTTTCTCGATCTCCCGCACATGGCTTTGCGGGGCCACCAGCCAGCCCAGGCGCCAGCCGGTCATGCCGAAGTACTTGGAGAAGCTGTTGACGACGAAGAGCGTGTCGGATGCAGCAAGGGCGGGATTGGACAGCACGGTGGAGGCGGGCACGCCATAGGTGAGCCCCTGGTAGATCTCGTCCACCAGGAGCAAGCCGCGGCGTTCGCTGACGCAGTCGTGCAGCTGTGCCAGGGCTTCGGCCGTGAGCAGGGTGCCGGTCGGATTGGCCGGGCTGGCGACCATGAGGCCGCGGGCCTGCGGCGTCCAGTTGGCCGCGACCTGGCTGCTTGTCGGCTGGTAGCTGGTGTCGGCATTGACCGCCAGCGCGACTGGCCGGCCTTCGAAGCTGCGGACCAGGTGCCGGTTCGACGGATAGCCGGGATCCGGCAGCAGCCATTCGTCGCCGGGATCGGTCGTGGCTGCCAGCGCGAGCATCAGCGCGCCGGACGCGCCGCTGGTGATGATGATGCGCTCGGGCGGCACCTCGGCGCCGAAGCGATCCCGGTAGAAGCGGGCGATGGCCTCGCGCAGACGCGGCAGGCCAAGCGCGGGGGTGTAATGCACCTCCCCGGTGGCGAGGAAGCGGGTAGCGGCTTCCACCACCGGAGGCGGGGTCGGGAAGTCGGGCTCGCCAACTTCCATATGGATGATGTCGCGCCCGGCGGCCTCCAGTTCCCGGGCGCGCCGCAGCAGCTCCATGACATGAAAAGGCTGGATGTCGGCACAGCGGCGGGAAGGCATGGTGGATTACCTTGGGTGCGGGGAAGGCCGTGGCCTGTGAGGTTCAGGCTGCCTGATCCGTTGGCGGTTCCGCCATGTCCTCTCTTGTATCTGGCGGGCAGTGTCAGGGCTGAACCGAGCCGGCGGCGGGTCTCCGGGTTAAAAGGGGGAAATGGTCCGGCCCTGGTGCAATGCTGCAACCAGGGCCGGGCGGGCAGGCTGCACCGGCGCCCGAGGCCGCCGGTGCGAAGACGCGGCTTACTCGGCCAGCGTCAGTTCGAACAGTTCGCGCTTCAGGGTGAGCTGGCGCGGCAGGCGATCCTGCAGCTTGTCGAACCATTCCTTGTGCAGGGCGAGTTCGCTCTTCCAGGCGTCGACATCCACCTGGGTCAGCGCATTGAATTGCTCGGCGGTGACTTCGGAACCGCTCCAGTCGATGTCCTCGAACTTGGGCATCCAGCCGAGGTTGGTTTCCTTGGCGGCGACGCGGCCACGCACCCGGTCCACGATCCACTTCAGCACGCGCATGTTCTCGCCGAAGCCGGGCCACATGAACTCGCCCTTCTCGTTCATGCGGAACCAGTTCACGCAGAAGATCTTCGGCGTTTGTTCGACCACGTGGCCCATCTTCAGCCAATGGTTGAAGTAGTCGCCCATGTGGTAGCCGCAGAAGGGCAGCATGGCGAAGGGGTCGCGGCGGACCACGCCTTGGGCGCCGAAGGCGGCGGCAGTGGTTTCCGAGCCCAGGGTGGCGGCCATGTAGACGCCGAAGTTCCAGTTGAAGGCCTGGTACACCAGCGGCACGGTGGTTGCGCGGCGGCCGCCGAAGATGAAGGCGGAGATGGGCACGCCGGCCGGGTCTTCCCAGGTCGGGTCGATGGACGGGCACTGGCCGGCCGGCGCGGTGAAGCGCGAGTTCGGGTGGGCGGCCTTGCGCCCGGTTTCCCTGGCGATCTCCGGCGTCCAGTCCTTGCCCTGCCAGTCGATCAGGTGGGCGGGGGCTTCCTTGCTCATGCCTTCCCACCACACGTCGCCGTCGTCGGTGAGCGCGACGTTGGTGAAGATGATGTTTTCCTTCAGCGTCGCCATGGCGTTGAAGTTGGTCTTTTCGCTGGTGCCCGGGGCGACGCCGAAGAAGCCGGCTTCCGGGTTGATGGCGTAGAACTTGCCGTCCTTGCCCGGCTTGATCCAGGCGATGTCGTCGCCGACCGTGGTGATCTTCCAGCCGCCAAAGCTCTGCGGCGGGATCAGCATGGCGAAGTTGGTCTTGCCGCAGGCGGACGGGAAGGCGGCGGCGACGTAGGTCTTCTCGCCGTCCGGCGATTCCACGCCGAGGATCAGCATGTGCTCGGCCAGCCAGCCTTCGTCGCGCGCCATGGTGGAGGCGATGCGCAGGGCGAAGCACTTCTTGCCCAACAGGGCGTTGCCGCCGTAGCCGGAGCCGTAGGACCAGATCTCGCGGGTTTCCGGGAAATGGACGATGTACTTGGTGGTGGGGTTGCACGGCCAGCGGCTATCTTTCTCGCCATGCGCCAGCGGCGCGCCGACGGTATGCACACAAGGCACGAACTCGCCGTCGGTGCCGAGCACTTCGATGGCGCCCTTGCCCATGCGGGTCATGGTGCGCATGTTGGTGACCACGTAGGGGCTGTCGGAGATCTCGACGCCGATATGGGCGATCGGGCTGCCCAGCGGGCCCATGGAGAAGGGCACCACGTACATGGTGCGGCCGCGCATGGAGCCCTGGAACAGGCCGTTCAGCGTGCCGCGCATGGTGTCCGGATCTTCCCAGTTGTTGGTGGGGCCGGCGTCGTTCTTGTCCTTGGAGCAGATGAAGGTGCGGTCTTCGACGCGGGCGACGTCGGAGGGGTCGGACCAAGCGAGGTAGGAGTTCTTGCGCTTTTCCGGGTTGAGCTTGATCAGCATGCCGGATTCGACCATTTCGGCGCAGAGGCGGTCGTATTCCTCCTGGGAGCCGTCGCACCACACCACCCGCTCGGGTTGGGTCAGGGTGGCGATCTCGGCCACCCACTTCTTCAGCCCTTCATGGCGGACATAGGTGGGGGCGGCCGCAATGGCAGCGTCGGCGTAGCTTTGAGTCATAGTGTGAGGCTCTCCTGGTAGCGGAAGCAAAAAACTCTTCCCACCGGCCGGCCCCTCCTCCTCGACGGGTCGTTTCTATCGCCGGCGGTTTGTAGGGCGGCCCGGCGTGCCGGTCGCCGTCCCACTGTGTTATCGCGCCGAATCTGCTGCAGGTGTGCTGCGGAAAATACTAGGGTAAACCGCAGTCGGCGAAAGCCTAATATTATGCCACGGGCGCCGAAGAGGGGAGTACGCCAGCCTTTGTAACCAGGCTTGTCCCTTCCCGCGACAGGGGCTCCCCGATCCGGGGGCGTACCCCGCGATGTTGCGTTTCGCGCACGTTGCGCTAGCCTTCGGCTGCTCGCCAGGGTGCAGGGACCCGGCTACACCACAACCAAAATAGCGAGAATTCGACAGCGTCATGGATGAACTGATACGCGCGGCAGCGCTCGATTACCACCGCACTCCTCGTCCCGGTAAGATCTCGGTGACGCCGACCAAAGTCCTCTCCAACCAGCGCGACCTGTCGCTGGCTTATTCCCCCGGGGTTGCCGCCGCCTGCGACGCCATCGTCGAGGATCCCGCCGAGGCCGCCACTCTCACTGCCCGTTCCAACCTCATCGGTGTCATCACCAACGGCACCGCGGTGCTGGGCCTGGGCAACATCGGCCCGCTGGCGGCCAAGCCGGTGATGGAAGGCAAGGGCGTGCTGTTCAAGAAATTCGCCGGCATCGACGTGTTCGACCTGGAAGTGGCGGAGCCCGACCCGGACAAGCTGGTGGACATGATCGCCGCGCTGGAGCCCACCTTCGGCGGCATCAACCTGGAAGACATCAAGGCGCCGGAGTGCTTCTATATCGAGAGCAAGCTGCGCGAGCGGATGAAGATCCCGGTCTTCCATGATGACCAGCATGGCACTGCAATCGTGGTCGGCGCGGCCATCCTCAATGGCCTGCAGATGCAGGGCAAGGACCTGAAGAAGGTCAAGCTGGTCACCTCCGGCGCCGGCGCCGCCGCGCTCGCCTGCCTGGGGCTGCTGGTGAAGCTGGGCGTGCCGGTGGAGAACATCTGGGTCACCGACCTCGAAGGCGTGGTGTATGAGGGCCGGACTGCGCTGATGGACCCGATCAAGGCGCGTTACGCGAAGAAGACCGACGCGCGCAAGCTCGCCGAAGTCATCGACGGCGCGGACGTGTTCCTCGGCCTGTCGGCCGGCGGCGTGCTGAAGTCCGAGATGGTGGCGAAGATGGCCGCCAAGCCCCTAATCCTGGCGCTGGCCAACCCGACGCCGGAGATCCTGCCGGAGGACGTGAAGGCGGTGCGCGACGACGCCATCATCGCCACCGGTCGTTCGGACTATCCGAACCAGGTGAATAACGTCCTCTGCTTCCCCTTCATCTTCCGCGGCGCGCTGGACGTGGGCGCCACCACCATCACCGACGAGATGCAGCTCGCTGCGGTGCGCGCCATCGCCGAACTGGCCCGCGCCGAGCAGAGCGACATCGTTGCCGCCGCCTATGGCGAGAAGGTGTCCGGCTTCGGCGCGGAATACATCATTCCGCGCCCCTTCGATCCGCGCCTCATCGTCAAGATCGCTCCGGCGGTGGCCATGGCCGCGGTTGCTTCCGGTGTCGCTACCCGGCCGATCACCGACTGGGACGCCTACCGCAGCCAGCTGAACAACTTCGTCTGGCACTCCGGCCTGTTGATGAAGCCGGTGTTTGCCGCCGCCAAGATGGCGCCCAAGCGCATCATCTTCTCCGAGGGTGAGTCCGAGAAGGTGCTGCGCGCGGTGCAGACCGTAGTGGACGAGGGCATGGCGCGCCCCATCCTCATCGGCCGGCCGGAAGTGGTGGCCAACAACATTGCCCGCTTCGGCCTGCGCATTCAGCCGGAAGCCGACTTCGAGCTGGTCAATCCCGAGTCGGACCCGCGCTTCAAGGAGCTGTGGACCCACTACCACCAGCTGATGGAACGCCAGGGCGTGTCGGTGGAGTACGCCAAGAAGGAAGTGCGCCGCCGCACCACGCTGATCGGCTCGCTGCTGCTCAAGTTCGGTTACGGTGACGGCCTCATCTGCGGCACCTATGGCATGCACCGGCTGCACCTGGAGTTCGTCGAGGCGGTGCTTGGCCGGCGTCCGGGGGTGAACCACTGCTACACCTTGAACGTGCTCAGCCTGCCGGAACGCACCCTGTTCCTCGCCGACACCTATGTGAACTACGACCCGACGCCGGAGCAGATCGTCGAGATGACCTGCCTGGCGGCCGAGGAGATGAAGCGCTTCGGCGTCGAGCCGCGTGTCGCCCTGCTGTCGCATTCCTCCTTCGGTTCGGCGGATTCGCCCACCGCCGAGAAGATGCGCGCCGCGCTGCGCCTGTTGCACGAGCGCCATCCGGACCTGCAAGTGGAGGGCGAGATGCATGGCGATTCGGCGCTGGACGCCAAGCTGCGTACCCAGATCTTCCCCAATGCCCGCATGCGCGAAGACGCCAACCTGCTGATCTTCCCGACGCTGGATGCCGCCAACATTGCCTTCAACCTGCTCAAGAGCGCCTCGGGCGAAGGCATGACAGTGGGGCCCATCCTGCTGGGGGCGGCCAAACCGGTACACATCCTCACGCCGTCGGCCACCGTGCGACGCATCATCAACATGACCGCGCTCACGGTGGTCGAAGCCGGCCAGCCCGGCGCCTGACGCCCGCGCGCGGACATGCCGTTTCCCCGTCCGCACGCTTATGCCAAGATCGCGCCCTTGTGGAGGGCGCGGCATGGGCGAGCGGGTGGTTGGGGAGGCGGACGGGCGGGCGGCGCTGGTATTGACCGGTGGCGGCGCGCGCGCGGCCTACCAGGTCGGCGTGCTCGCCGCGATCCGCGAAATCCGCGGCCCACGTCCGGGCAATCCCTTCCCTATCCTGTGTGGCACCTCGGCCGGTGGCATCAACGCCACCGCGCTGGCGGTGTATTCGGCCGATTTCGACCGCGCGGTGCGGCGCCTGGCTTGGATCTGGCGCAACTTCCGCGTTCACCAGGTCTATCGCGTCGATCCGCTGGCGCTGCTCGGCAGCGGCCTGCGCTGGGGCTCCGCCCTCCTCACCGGCTGGGCGGTGCGGCAGACGCCGCGCGCCCTGCTGGACAACGAGCCGCTGCGCGATCTGCTGCAGCGGGCGCTGGATTTCTCCGCCATCGACCGCGCCATCGCCGCCGGTACTCTGCATGCGCTGAGCGTCACTGCCTCCGGCTACACCTCCGGCGAAAGCCTGGCTTTCTTCGAAGCTGCGCCCAGCGTGCAGCCCTGGCGGCGCGCGCAGCGCGTCGGCGTGCGCGCCCTGCTCGGGGTGGAGCACCTGATGGCGACCAGCGCCATCCCCTTCGTATTCCCGGCGGTGCGGATCAATCGCGAGTACTTCGGCGATGGCTCGATGCGGCAGCTGGCGCCCATCAGCCCGGCCATCCACCTGGGCGCGGACCGCATCCTGGTCATCGGTGCAGGCCGGCTGGCGGAAGAGGGGCGGCAGCGTACCGAGCACTATCCTTCGCCGGCCCAGGTGGCAGGCCATGCCATGTCCAGCATCTTTCTCGACAGCCTGGCGATGGACCTGGAGCGGATGACGCGCATCAACGCCACGCTCAATGCTTTCACCCCGGCGCAGCGGGCGGCTGCCGGCGTCAGCCTGCGGCCCATCGAGACGCTGGTGATTTCGCCCTCGCAGCGGCTGGACACCATCGCCAGCCGCCACCGCCACTGCCTGCCGCCGCTGTTGCGCGCGGTGCTGAGCAGCATGGGCGTGATGCGCCGGGATGGCTCCACGCTGCTCTCCTACCTGTTGTTCGAGCCGGAATACACCGGTGCGCTGATGGCGCTCGGCCACGCCGACACCCTGGCGCGGCGGGAAGAGGTGGCGGCTTTTCTCCGCCTGGATCGGCCGTGACGGGAGACACGGGAGAATTCCCGCGAGTCGTGTCATCGTCGGGGTAAACCCGGGCGTTAATGTGACAGTCGGTAAGCCGCTTTTTCGAAAGTGCTTCAAAAAAACTTGATATCTGTTTATTTTTGTTAAAAATTACATCACGAATCTTCGTGAAGCGCCGAACATGAAACCAAGAATCCTCATTGCCTTCCTGCTTGGCCTCTCGGTGGCCCAGGTCGGCATCAGCGGCGCTCATGCCGCCTCGGCCACTGCCAGCAAGCCGGCAGCGAAGAAGACCGCGGTCAAGAAAGCGGTAGCCAAACCGGCTCCCCGGAAGGCGGTGGCCAGGAACACCACCGCCACCGCGCGCAAGGTTGCCATCAAGCGCACGCCGGTGGCTCCGGCGGCCGACGAGGGCGAACTGACGCTGGACGCCCATGGCAATCCGCAGTTGCGTTCCTCCGCCTTCTACGTGCTGAACGAGGCCACCGGCAATGTGCTGCTGGAGCGCAACAGCGCGTCCATCGTGCCCATTGCTTCCATCACCAAGCTGATGACCGCCATGGTGGTGCTGGAGGCCGGCCAGAGCCTGAGCGAGGAACTGGTCATTTCCGAGGCGGACATCGATACGCTGAAGGGCACCGGCTCCCGGCTGTCCCTCGGCACCCGGCTGACGCGCGAGGAGATGTTGCACCTGGCGCTGATGTCGTCCGAGAACCGGGCGGCCTCGGCGCTGGCCCGCCACTACCCTGGCGGCATGCCGGCCTTCGTCGAGGCGATGAATGTGAAGGCCCGCCTGCTGGGCATGTGGGACACCCGCTTCCATGACAGCACCGGGCTGACGCCGGCCAACGTCTCCAGCCCGCGGGACCTGGCCAAGATGGTGGAGGCCGCGTCCTCCTACCCGCTGATCCGGGAGTTCTCCACTACGTCAGAACGCTACGTGGACATCAAGGGCCGCAGCCTGCGCTTCGGCAATACCAATGGCCTGGTGCGCAGTCCGGACTGGGAGATCGCCGTGTCCAAGACCGGCTATATCAATGAAGCCGGCCGTTGCCTGGTCATGAAAGCCTGGATGCACAAGCAGCCGGTGGTCATCGTGCTGATGGACTCGGTCGGCCGCTACACCCGCACTGCCGACGCCCAGCGCGTGCGCAAGTGGCTGGAGGCGGCGGGCGGCGAACGCTTCGTGATCGCTGCCGGGGGCCACTCCAGTTGATGGGCAGGCGTGCGCCCCAGAATGCAAAACGCCGGACAGTGTCCGGCGTTTTGCATTCTGGGGCCAGCCTCAACCCAAGCATGCTCAGCGGGGCTTGTCCGCTCCGCTGTAGCCCAGCGCGCGCGAGATCTGCTCGGCGGTTTCCCGCACCAGCGGTGCCCAGTCGGGGTTGAAGCGCTCGGAAGGCGTGGACAGCGACAGGCCGGCGACCAGGTCGCCCCCGTCGTCGCGAATGCCGGCGGCGATGCAGCGCACACCGGCCTCTACCTCGTCCAGGTCGAAGGCCACGCTGTGGCGCCGTACCTTGTCCAGCTCCCGCTCCAGTGCCGGCAACTGGGTGATGGAGGCGGCGGTGGAAGGCGGCAGGCCAGTGCGCTTGGCGTAGTCGCGGATGCGCTCCAGGCCGTCTTCCACCAGGAAGAGCTTGCCGGTGGCGGTGGTGTGCAGCGGCGCGCGGGCGCCGACGATGTGCACCACCCGCACCGAGGAGCGGCCGCTGGACGTCCGCTCCACATAAACGATCTCGTCGCCGTCGCGCACGCCCAGGTTCACACTCTCGCCGGTGGCGGCATGCAGCTTCAGCATCGCCGGCATCGCGGTTTCGCGCAGGGAGATGCGCGATTTCACCAGGCTGCCCAGTTCCAGCAGGCGGATGCCCAGCCGGTAGACGCCGGCATCGCCGCGCTCGACGAAGCCGCTCTGCGTCATCGCCCCGAGGATGCGGTGGGCGGTGGAAGGGTGCAGGCCGGTTTCCAGCGCCAGCTGCTTCAGCGGCACCGGATCGGCATGATGGGACAGCACGTCGAGCAGCTTCATCATGCGCTCGATGACCTGGATGGGGCTCTTGGCTTCCGCGCCGTTGGCGGCGGTTGTCGTCTTGGTGGACACTTGTGCCTTGCGGGGTTGCGTGACCCGCGAATGGTAAAGCCCCAGCGTGATTTCGCCTAGTGAAACGAGCGTCACCCCGGCCCGCCGGCCGGGCGTTTCGCCCTCCCCGCCGGCGCGGCGGCTGAAGCAATCCGCGCATCAACCTGGAGTACTGCATATGAGTCTGGCCATCGTCTGCCTGGAGCGCGATGCGGTGGGCGTGCCTTTTCCGCGCCCGGCCCTGGAACACGAGTGGACCGAGTATCCAGCCACCCCCGCTGCCGAACTGGTGCCGCGGCTGCTGGAGGCCGACGTTGCCATCGTCAACAAGGCGAAGCTGGATGCGGAAGTCATAGCCCGCCTGCCGCGGCTGAAGATGGTGGCCATTGCCGCCACCGGCGCCGACAACGTGGATCTGGAGGCCTGCCGTGCCCGCGGCATCGTCGTCTCCAACGTGCGCGGCTATGCGGTGCACACCGTGCCCGAACATGCGCTGATGCTGATGCTCGCGCTGCGCCGCAACCTGCTCGCCTACACCGCGGATGTACGCAACGGCCGCTGGGCGAGAGCGGAGAACTTCTGCTTCTTCGACCACCCGATAGGCGACCTGCACGGCGCCACCCTGGGCATCATCGGCCGCGGCGGGCTGGGCGAGGGCGTCGCCCGGCTGGCCAGCGCCTTCGGCATGAACATCCTTTACGCCGAGCACAAGGGCGCGGCGTCGCTGCGCCCCGGCTACACCGCCTTCGACCAGGTGCTGGCGCAGGCGGACGTGCTGTCGCTCAACTGCCCGCTGAATGCGGCCACTCGCGGCCTGATCGGCAAGGCAGAACTGCAGGCGATGAAGCGCACCGCGGTGCTGGTGAACACCTCCCGCGGCGGCGTGGCGGACGAGCAAGCGCTGGCCGAGGCCCTGCGCGCGAGGGTGATCGCCGGCGCCGCTACCGACGTGCTTTCGGCCGAGCCGCCGCGCAACGGCAACCCCTTGCTGGCGGACGACATCCCCAACCTCATCATCACCCCGCACGTGGCCTGGGCTTCCCAAGGCGCCATGGAGGCGCTGGCGGCGCAGGCCATCGGCAACATCGAGGCCTATGCCGCCGGCGAGCCGCGCAACCGCCTCGCCTGAAGCGGGCGGTGCCACCGGCGCTGGCTGCTGGTTTTTTGCCAAGGCGGCCGCCGGCGGATCGGCTATATTCGGGCGCTTCCAGGCCCCGAAACAAGAAATTACAAGGACTCCGCATGACCCCCAGCGTGTTGCAGATCGTTGGCACGGCGCTGTTCGCCATCGCCGTCGCCCACACCTTCCTCACCAAGTACTTCGAGCGCCTCGCCCACCTCCAGCCCAAGCACTCCGGCATCTGGCACCTGCTGGGCGAAGTGGAGGTGGTGTTCGGCTTCTGGGCCTTCGTACTGCTGATGTTCATGGCCTTCAGCGGCGGCGCCAGCGAGGCGGCGAGCTACCTTGACGGGCTCAACTACACCGAGCCGGCCTTCGTCTTCGTCATCATGGTGGTGGCTGCCAGCCGGCCCATCCTGGAACTGTGCAAGGTCGGCGCGCGGGCGCTGGCGCGCTACATCCCGCTGCAGGATGGGCTGGCCTTCTACTTCGTCTGCCTGTCGGTGCTGCCGCTGCTGGGCTCCTTCATCACCGAGCCGGCGGCGATGACGCTGGCGGCGCTGATGCTGCGCGACAATTTCTACGCCAAAGGCATTTCCCACCGGCTGAAGTACGTGACCCTGGGCGCGCTCTTCGTCAACGTCTCCATCGGCGGCACGCTCACCCATTTCGCCGCGCCGCCGGTGCTGATGGTGGCCGCCAAGTGGAACTGGGACCTGTGGTACATGCTCGGTCACTTCGGCTGGAAGGCGGCGATCGCGGTCTTCATCAACGCCGGTATTGCCACCCTGCTGTTCGCCCGCGAACTGAAAACGCTGGAGGTGGATGCCAGCGCCGGCCAGCGCACCGTGCCGCGCATGCTGATCTTGCTGCATGTGCTCTTCCTCGTCGGCATCGTCTATTTCGCCCACCATCCGACGGTCTTCGTCGGCCTGTTCCTGCTCTTCCTCGGCGTGGCCGAAGGCTACAAGCACTACCACGACAGGCTGATGCTGCGCGAAGGCCTGATGGTCGGCTTCTTCCTCGCCGGCCTGGTCACGCTCGGCGCGCAGCAGCAGTGGTGGCTGCAGGACGTGCTCGCCGGCATGGACACCACCGCGCTCTACTTCGGCGCCACCGCGCTGACCGCCATCACCGACAACGCTGCGCTAACCTACCTCGGCTCGCTGGTGGAGGGTGTGGACGAGGCCTTCAAGTACTCGCTGGTGGCCGGCGCTGTCACCGGTGGTGGCCTCACCGTGATCGCCAACGCGCCCAACCCGGCGGGCTTCGCCATCCTGCGCGGCCACTTCGACGACGAGGCGATCAACCCGCTGGGGCTTTTCGTCACTGCGCTGCCGCCCACCATCGTCGCCATCCTCGCTTTCCAGATCCTCTAGCGCGGAACTGCTGCGAACTGGAACGGGGAGCCCGCGGGCTCCCCGTTTTTCCTTGCAGGCGTGACCGTTTCGTTCGCCGTCAGCAGCCCGAGGGCGCATAATTGCGGCCGTTTCTTCCCACCGCGCCGTCCGGCGCGCCGAGGTTCCCCGTGACATCCGTACGCCGTAATCCACCCCAGCCGGTGCCGTCCCGCATTGCCGGTACGCTCAAGGTCCGCAAGCCTGCCACTGACCCGGCGGAATCCGACAACAGCGCCGCGCCCTCGCAAGCCAGGGCCGCTGGCGACAAGCCGGCCCGTGGGCGCGCCGCGCCCGCGCGCACCCAGCGCAGGGCCGAGGGGCGAGGCGAGGACAAGCGGGGCGAGGCGAATCCGGGCAGGGGGCGCGATTTCTCCGATGCCGATGCCGGCCGCCGTGGACCGCGTGGTGGTGATCGCGCAGCCGGTGATGAGCGTCCGCGCGCTCCCCGACGCGATGCGGAAGGCGACTTCCGCACTCCGCGTCGTACCGCGGGCATGGATGAGCGCCGTGGTGGCGATGAGCGCAAGGGGCGCGAGGGCGGGGGGCATGGCCGTCCGCGGAGCGAGGGTTTCCGCTCCGATGGGCCTCGCCGCGATTCCGCGCCGTCCGAAGGCCGGGGCCGCTTCGGCTCCGGTGCTCGGGGCGAGCGTCAGCAAACGAATGAAGAACGGCCGCGTTTTGGTCGTCCGCGGGATGCGGATGCTCCCGCCGGCAAGCGGCCGTGGCAGGACAGAAGCGGTGAGCGGGAGCAGGGTTCGCGGGAGCGCAGCTTTTCCCGTGGCGATGATGCCTCGCCGCGGCAGCGCGATTCCGCCTGGGGCGAGCGTCCGCGGCCGGCTTGTGATGACAACCGGAGCGCCGAGGGCGCGCCGCGTGGCCGTCGGGAGTCTGGCGATCGTAACGAGCGCGAGCGCTTTGCGCGTGATGACAAGCGCAGCGGCCCGCCGCAGGGCGAAGGCCGTGGCCGGTTCGACCAGGAAGAAAGTCGGCGTCGCCCGGCGGATGAGCAGAACCGCAATCGCGGGGGATGGAAAGAGCGCCCCGGCCGCTCCGCCGAGGAAGGTCGTGGCCGTTTCGGTGGTGACGAGCGTTCCAGCCGTTCTGCGCGTCCGGAAGGCCGCAGCGCATCTGGGGCGTCTTCAGGGCGCGGCCGTGAAGAAGGTCGTAGCCGCTTCGGAGGCGATGAGCGCTCCAGCCGCCCTGGGCGTCCGGAAGGCCGTGGCGCGTCTGGAGAGTACGCGGGGCGTGGCCGCGGCGACCGCGAAGAAGGCCGTAGCCGTTCCGGTGGCGACGAGCGCGCCAGTCGTCCGCCGCGCCAGGACGGCCGTGGTGCAGTCGGTGATCAGGCAGGACGCAACCGTGGCGAACGTGAGGATGGTCGCAGCCGCTTCGGTGGTGAGCGTCGTCCGCGTTTCGAACGTGAGCAGCGCGCTGGCGGTTCTGACCGCCCTGCTGCGGTCGAGGAACGCCGGCCCAGGGCGCGACCGGAGGCCGGGTATGAACGCAAGGCGGACCAGCCTTTCGCCAAGCGGCTCCAGGCGGCCGAGCCGGTTGCCGAATCCGCCGCTGCCGCCAAGCCGCCGCGCCCGGTGGTGCGACGTGAGGAAGGCGAAGCCGAAGGCGTGCGCCTGTCCAAGGTCATGGCTGAGCGTGGCATCTGCTCCCGCCGCGAGGCGGACGAGCTGATAGCACGCGGCTGGGTGTTCGTGGACGGCCGCCGGGTGTCCGAGCTGGGCACCCGCATCGCCGCCGACGCCCGGGTGGATCTGGCGCCCGAAGCGAAGATGCAGCAGGCGCAGCGCGTCACCATCCTGCTGCACAAGCCGGTCGGCTATGTGTCCGGCCAGCCGGAGCCGGGCTATGAGCCGGCGGTGTCGCTGATCGGTGGCGACAACCAGTTCGACCGCGATACCGCCCAGCGCTTCCACTACTCCCAGCTGAAGGGCTTGGCGCCAGCCGGTCGGTTGGACATCGACTCCACCGGCCTGCTGGTGCTGACGCAGGATGGCCGGGTTGCCCGCATGCTGATCGGCGAGAACTCCAAGATCGAGAAGGAGTACCTGGTGCGGGTGGAAGGCGAACTCCTGCCGGACGGTCTGGCGCTGCTGCGCCACGGCCTGTCGCTGGACGACAAGCCGCTGCGCCCGGCAGAGGTGGAGTGGATCAACGACGATCAGCTGCGCTTCGTGCTGCGCGAAGGCCGCAAGCGCCAGATCCGCCGCATGTGCGAACTGGTCGGCCTGAAGGTGGTGGGCCTGAAGCGGGTGCGCATCGGCCGGGTGCGGCTGGGCGATCTGCCGCTCGGCCAGTGGCGTTACCTGCGCGAGGATGAGGGCTTTTGAGGCGCAGCTTTGCGCGCCTCGGGCGTGGCCGGTGCCGTGGCGGGAATCTCCATGCTGTCCGGCGCGCGGCCGCTCACCCGGGTGAAGCATTCCTCCAGCGGGCAGACCTGGCCAGGCGGGCACTCGTGTTCACGGGCGCATTCGGCCTGGGTTTCATCCAGCAGCACCATCTCCCGTACGACGGGGCAGCGACCTATGGGGGAGTCGAAGAAGGACATGACGGTCTCCTCCGCCTGCCCCGGGCGCTGGCGGGCAGGGTTGTCGGTCGGCGGCGGTCGCGGTAGGCGGCGGCTGCCGGAAGGTGTTCGGGAAGGCGTAGTTCCGCCCGGAAACCCGCTGTGCGTTCATTCCCGCGCCTTCAATCCCACTCTAGGTCTAGGTGGCGGGGCGTACCGGGGGAAAGCTAGCTTCCTTGACCTGGCGCAACCCGATCCGGGGGCGGCTGGGCAGGGTGCTTGTGCGGCGGCAGCAGGCGGTCGCAGCGGTTGCCGGTGTAGGGGCCGCGGTTGCGTTCGCGCTCCCAGCCGGGGCCGGGCGAAGCCTGGGCGCAGATGGTCTGGTTGTTGAGCTTGCTGCGCCACTGGTACCAGGGCGCGGGCGCGGCTTCCGCGGCGAGCGGCAGCAGCGCGGCGGTGGCGATGAGCAGGGCGGGCAGCGCTGCGGCGATGCGCTGCCGTAGAAGGGGGAGCGGCGCCAGCCGGCGCCTGGTTTCATTCGGCACGCAGGGCCTCCACCGGATCGAGACGGGCGGCAGTGCGCGCCGGCATCACACCGGCGACCAGGCCGATGAGGACTGCCAGCGCTTCTGCCAGCAGGGCGAAATGCCAGGGTGTGCTCACCGGCAGCGCCGGCAGCAGCAGGCCGGCGAGCTGGGCGAGGCCGGCGCCGATGGCGAGGCCGAGCAGGCCGCCCAGCGCCGCCAGCGCCACCGCCTCGCCGAGGAAGAGGCCGAGGATGGCGCGGCGGGTAGCGCCCAGCGCCACCATCAGGCCGATCTCGCCAGTGCGCTCGGCCACCGCGATGGTCATGATGGTGACGATGCCCACCGCGCCCACCAGCAGCGAGATGCCGCCCAGCACACCGACCGCGGCGGTGAGGATGTCTAGGATGTTGGAGAGGCTGGCGAGCATGTCTTCCTGGGTGGTGAGGGTGAAATCCTCGCGGCCGTGGCGGTCCACCATGCGCCGCTTCACTTCCGCCGCCACGCGGGCGGCGGGAACGCCTTCCTCGTAGGTGAGGTTGATCTCCATCACCCCGTCGCGATTGTAGAGCGCCAGCGCCCGCGCGGTGGGGATGTAGGCGGTGTCGTCCAGATCCACGCCGAGGAACTGGCCCTTGGCTTCCATGACCCCGATCACCCGGTAGCGTTCCGTGCCGATCTGCACCCGCTGGCCGAGCGCGTTGCCGGCGCCGAACAGCTCCTGCTTCAGCTTGGCGCCCAGCACCACCAGCGCGCGGGCGCTGGCGGCTTCGTCCGGCGGCAGGAAGTGGCCGCTGCGCACCTTCATGGCGAACATGCGGTCCATCTGCGGCCCCACGCCCATCACCAGCGTGCGGCGCACCCGGCCCTGGGCGCGGATCTCGGAGTTGCCGGACACCGCCGGGGTGACGCCGGTGACGAAAGGCACCCGCGCCAGCGCGGCGGCATCGTCCAGCGTCAGCTCGCGGGTGGTGGAGGGCAGGCCGGGCGGACCGCCGCGGGCGCCCAGCCGGCCGGGGGTGACCTTGATGATGTTGGTGCCGAACTGGGTGAATTCCTGCAGCACGAAGCGGTGCAGGCCCTCGCCGATGGCGGTGAGCAGGATCACCGCGGCGATGCCTACCGCGATGCCGAGCAGGGTGAGGAAGCTGCGCAGGCGCTGGGCGCTCAGGGCGCGCAGCGAAAGCTGGAAGAGGTCGGCCCAGCGCATGTCCCCCGCCTAGCGCTTGGCCAACGCCTGCACCGGGTCCAGCCGGGCGGCGCGGCGCGCCGGCAGCACGCCGAACAGCAGGCCGGTGAACAGGGCGGTGCCCAGGCCGGCGGCCACTGCCCAGTCGGGCGGCCAGGCTGGCAGCACCGGGTAGGCCAGGCGTATGGCCCAGGCACCGAGCTGGCCGAGGCCGTAGCCGGCCAGCGCGCCGGCCAGCGACAGCAGCGCCGCCTCGACGAGGAAGGCGCGGCGGATGTCGCCGCCGGTGGCGCCCAGGGCCTTGAGCAGGCCGATCTCTCCGGTGCGCTGAGTGACCGCCACCAGCATCACGTTCATCACCAGGATGCCGGCCACCGCCAGGCTGATGGCGGCGATGCCGGCGACCGCGAGGGTGAGGGCGCCGAGGATGCGGTCGAAGGTGCCGAGCACCGCGTCCTGGGTGATCAGGGTGACGTCCAGTTCGCCCTCGCGGCGGCTGCGCAGGATGTCTTCCATCTGCCGCTGCGCCGGCACCAGCGCGTCGCGGCCGCGCACTTCCACCATGATGCGGAACAGGGTGTTGGTGTTGAACATGGCCTGGGCGGTGGCCACCGGCACGATGACCAGTTCGTCGGTATTGAAGCCCAGGCCCTGGCCGGAGGCGGCCATCACGCCGACGACCCGCAGCCGGGTGTCGCCGACGCGGATCATGCGGCCGACCGCCGCTTCGTTGCCGAACAGCTCGCGCCTCAAGGTGCCGCCTATCACCGCCACCGCGCTGGCGTGCCCCAAGGATTCCTGCGGCAGGAAGCGGCCTTCGGCGAGGGCGAGGTGGCGTACGTCGATGTAATCGGAGGTGGTACCCAGCACCATGGTCTCGCGCAGCCGGCCGCCGACGGCGATCTCCGAATTGCCGACCGACAGCGGCGCGATCCGGCTCACCAGCGGCGCCCGCAGCAGCGCGCTGGCGTCGGCCAGGGTGAGGTCGCGCGGGGTGTTGGTGATGAAGCTGCCGGCATTGACGCCGCCGGTTTCGTTGCGACCGGGCAGCACGATGACCAGGTTGGCGCCCAGCGAGGCGAACTCGCCGACCACGTAGCGGCGGGCGCCGTCGCCCAGCGCGGTGAGTACCACCACCGCCGCCACGCCGATGGCCATCGCCAGCACCATCAGCGCGGTGCGCAGCGGGTAGGCGAAGGCGGCGCGGCCGGCAAAGCGCAGGGTGTCGGCCGGGCTCAAGGGGCTGATCCTGGGGCCGTCTGTGATTCGTCCGCCGGCCCGGCCTGCCGCCGGCTGTCCGACTTCAGCCGGCCGTCTTCCATCATCAGCTGGCGGCGGGCGCGGCGGCCCATGGCCGGGTCGTGGGTGACGACGATGAGCGTGGTGCCGGCGGCGTTCAGCGCTTCCAGCAGCTGGGTGACTTCCTCACCGGTGTGGCGGTCCAGGTTGCCGGTGGGCTCGTCGGCCAGCAGCAGCGCTGGCTGCATGATGGTGGCGCGGGCGATGGCGACGCGCTGGCGCTGGCCGCCGGAGAGTTCGTCCGGCCGGTGGCGGGCGCGCTCCTCCAGACCGAAGTCGCGCAGCGCGCGCGCTACCCGCCGCTCCCGCTCGGCCGGGGGGACGCCGGCCAGGGTGAGCGGCAGGGCGATGTTCTCGGCGGCGCTGAGGCGCGGTACCAGGTGGAAGCTCTGGAACACGAAGCCGATGCGGCTGCGGCGCACCGCTGCCTGTTCGTCTGCGCTCAGGGTGGTGACGTCTCGGCCTTCCAGCCGGTAGTGGCCGGCGTCCGGCCGGTCCAGCAGGCCGAGCAGGTTGAGCAGGGTGGATTTGCCGGAGCCGGAGGGGCCCATGATGGCGACGTATTCGCCGGCCTCGATGGCGAGGGAGAGCGCGCTCAGCGCATGGACGCGGCTGTCGCCGACGGTGAAGCTGCGGTCTATGCCAGCCAGCTCTATCTGGGCCATGGCGGCGCGCTCAGCGGCCGGCGGTCGCCGCCTCGGCGACCGCATGCGCTCCGGCGGCGACGCCGGCCCGCTCCAGCGAGGTGACGAGGAGATCGCCGGCGGCCAGGCCCTCCAGCACCTCGGTTTGCTCCCAGTTGGCGAGGCCGGTGCGCAGGCCGCGCTCGGCGAGAACGCCGTCGGCGCCCAGCACCAGCACCTTGTTGCCTTCGCGCAGCGCGGCGGTGGGGATGCGCAGCACGTCGGAGCGGTGGTCGAGCACGATCTCGACGTCGGCGCTGTAGCCGACGAGCAGGCCGCGGGCTTCGTCCGGCTGGTCGAAATCCACGTCCACCTCCACCGTGCGCGCCTGTTTTTCCACTGCGGTGATGTAGGGCGCGATGCGACGCACCGTGCCGGCGAAGTGGCGGCCGGGCAGGGCCTCGAAGCTGATGCGTACCGGCTGGCCGGGGCGGATGCGCGGGGCGTCCACCTCGTCCATCGGCGCTTTCACATAGAGGCAGCTGTCGTCTATCAGGTCGATGGCGGGCGGGGTGGGCACGCCAGGCGGCGAGGGCGTGGCGTATTCGCCGAGCTCGCCGGTGATCTTGGCCACCGTGCCGGCGAAGGGCGCCACCAGCACAGTGCGTTCGCGATCGGTGGCGGTAGCGGCGAGCTGGGCTTCGGCGGTGGCGATGTCGGCGGCGGCGCCAGCGCAGGTGGCCCGCCGGGCGCGGGCTTCGGTGCGGGCCTTTTCCTCCACGCTGGCGGAGACGAAGCCGCGTTGCACCAGCGTGGCCTGGCGTTCGGCCTCGCGCTCGGCGTTGGCGGCCAGGCTGCAGGCCTCGCGCTGGCGTTCGCGGGCGGCGCCGAGCTGGGCGCGATTGACCGCCATGCGCGCGTCCAGGTCGCGGTTCCACAGCCGCATCAGCACCTGGCCGGCCTGCACGCGGTCGCCTTCCTTGACCAGCAGGTCGTCGATGCGGCCGCCAACGATGGTGGACATGCGGGTGCGCTGACAGGCCTCGATCTCGCCGGCGCGGGTGTTGGAGAGCGTGGCTTCCACCGGTCCGCGGCCGACTTCATGCACGACCACCGCAACCGGTTGCGGTCGTGACAGCCACCAGCCGGCGAGAACGAGCAGGGCGGCGGCAAGGGCATAGGGCAGCAGGCGGCGAAGGATGGGCATGGCGAGAGGCTTTGCGGATGTGCCGGGCTTGCGGCCCGGAGGTGGTGCTGCGGATCTGGCGGGCGCTTGCGCTTCGCGCCGGGAGCGGGCAGGGCGCTTCCCCGCCAGTTCACCCGCTCATGGCTTGTACGCCGCCTGGCATTCTAATGCCGGCTTGCCGGCGGCATGGCGCCACCTTGCTTGAGGGTCGCCGCCGGAGCGCGTTTCCCCTTCCACGGTGGGGCCGCCAGACGCAGCAAGGCCGCGGCGGGAATGCGTGCTGCCTTGCATTCCTGCCGCGGCCGGGGCGTTGAACCTGCTTGTGCGCGGCCTCAGCGGCCGCTCTTGGCCCAGGAGTCCTTCAGCGTCACCGTGCGGTTGAACACCGGCGCGCCGGCGGTGGAGTCGCGGCGGTCGGCGACGAAGTAGCCGTGGCGCTCGAACTGGAAGCGGTCTTCTGCCGCCGCGCCTTTCAGCGAGGGTTCCAGCCAGGCGGTGATGACGCGGCGGGAGTCCGGGTTGATGTCGTCTAGGAAGCTGCGCTCCAGTCCTTCGGCATCGCCCTCGCGGCGCTGGCCGGGGTGCGGGTAGGCGAACAGGCGGTCGTACAGCCGCACTTCGGCCTGGTAGCCGTGGGCGGCGGAAACCCAGTGGAGGTTGCCCTTCACCTTGTAGTTGTCGGCGCCGGGGGTGCCGGACTTGGAGTCGGGCATGTATTCGGCGTAGACGGTGGTGACCTTGCCGTCGGCATCCTTGTCGCAGCCGGTGCACTTCACCACGTAGCCGTAGCGCAGGCGCACGGTGTTGCCGGGGTAGAGGCGGTGGAAGCCCTTCACCGGTTCTTCCATGAAGTCTTCGCGCTCTATCCACAGCTCACGGCCGAAGGGCATGTCGCGCTTGCCCAGCTCCGGCTTCAGCGGATGATTGGGCGCCTGGCACAGCTCGGATGCGCCCTCGGCGTAGTTGGTGAGCACCAGCTTCAGCGGATCGAGCACGGCCACGCGGCGCTCGGCGGCCTCGTTGAGGTGCTCGCGCATGCTCTCCTCGAGCACGCTCATGTCGATCCAGGAGTCCGACTTGGACACGCCGATGCGCTCGGCGAACAGGCGGAAGCCCTCCGGCGTGAAGCCACGGCGGCGGGCGCCGATCAGCGTCGGCAGGCGGGGATCGTCCCAGCCATCCACATGGCCTTCCTCCACCAGCTGGATCAGCTTGCGCTTGGACAGCACCACGTAGGTGAGATTGAGGCGGGCGAACTCGATCTGCTGCGGCAGCGGGCGCGGGAAGTGGCCGGCCTCGGCGAGGGCGTCCAGCAGCCAGTCGTAGAAGGGGCGCTGGTCCTCGAACTCCAGGGTGCAGATGGAGTGGGTGATGTTCTCGATCGCGTCTTCGATCGGGTGGGCGAAGGTGTACAGCGGGTAGATGCACCAGGCGTCGCCGGTGCGGTGGTGGGCCGCCTTGCGGATGCGGTAGATCACCGGGTCGCGCAGGTTGATGTTGGGGCTGGCCATGTCGATGCGGGCACGCAGCGCGAGGCTGCCCTCGGCGAACTCGCCGGCACGCATGCGGGCGAAGAGGTCCAGGTTCTCCTCCACGCTGCGGTTGCGCCAGGGGCTGTCCTTGCCCGGCTCGGTGAGGGTGCCGCGCAGGGCGCGCATCTCGTCGGCGGAGAGTGCGTCCACATAGGCCTTGCCGGCACGGATCAGCGAGACCGCGCACTGGTACATGGTGTCGAAGTAGTCGGAGGCGTAGTACAGGTGCTTGCCCCAGTCGAAGCCCAGCCACTGCACCGCCTCGATGATGCCGTCGACGTACTCGGTCTCTTCCTTCTCCGGGTTGGTGTCGTCGAAGCGCAGGTGGCAGGCGCCGGCGTAGGCTTCCGCGAGGCCGAAGTTGAGGCAGATGGACTTGGCGTGGCCGTAGTGCAGGTAGCCGTTGGGCTCGGGCGGGAAGCGCGTCTCCACGCGGCCCTGCCACTTGCCGGCGCGGTTGTCCTCGTCGATCAGGTTGCGGATGAAGTTGCTCGGCGCGACGGCGCCTTCCTTCTTGTCGTTTGGATTCATCGGATTGGAGGAGTCTGGGCGGGCGCGGGGGCGCCGGATTTGCGAATGGCGGGAATTGTAGCCGATCGCCTCCGGCCGCCGGACGCCCGGCGGCAGTCTTGCGCGGTGGCACGGGGCCAAGGACCGACGCCGGGTGGCGGGGCCGGGCTGGCTATAATCTTGGCCCCAATGTTTTTCCTGCCGCCGCGGGCGGGCCGGGTCGCTGCGCGATCGCGGGCCTGGTGAGTCCTGCCGGCGGCGCCGACCGGAGTACCGATGACCGAGGATTTCGCCTTGCTGCAGGCCTGGCTGGCGCAACGCCCCGCCGCTTACGCCGTCGCCGCCAGCTGTGCGTTGCTGCTGCTCGCCTGGCTGGCCAACTGGCTTACCCGTCACATCCTGCTGCGCGGCCTGCGCCGCATGCTGGACGACGGCTCACCGCTGGCCCGCGACCCGGAGGCGGCGCCCATCCGCATCGTCAGCCGCCTGGCCAACGTCATCCCGGCGCTGGTGCTGGCGCTGGGCACGAAGGCGGTGCCCAACCTGCCGCCGGCGCTGGTCACCGTGGTGGAAAACGTCAGCAGTGCCTTCATCGTGCTCACGGTGGCGCTGGCGCTGGGCAATGCGCTCAACCTGGTCAACGTGCTCTACCAGCGGCGGCCGGACGCCCAGCTGCGGCCGATCAAGGGCTATGTGCAGGTGCTGAAGATCGTGGTGTACGTGGTGGCGGCCATCCTCATCGCCGCCAGCCTGGTGGACCGCTCGCCACTGATCCTGCTCTCCGGCCTGGGGGCGATGGCCGCGGTGCTGCTGCTGATCTTCCAGGACACGCTGCTGTCGCTGGTGGCCAGCGTGCAGCTCAGTTCCAACGACATGGTGCGCATCGGCGACTGGATAGAGATGCCGCAGGTCAACGCCGATGGCGACGTCATCGATATCGCCCTGCACACGGTGAAGGTGCAGAACTGGGACAAGACCATCACCACCATCCCGACTAAGCGGATGATCTCCGACTCTTTCCGCAACTGGCGCGGCATGCGGGAGTCCGGCGGGCGCCGCATCAAGCGCAGCCTGTTCATCGACCAGCACAGCATCCGCTTCCTCACCGACGAGGAGCGCCGCCGGCTGGACCGCTTCGCCCTGCTGGACGGCTACCTGCCGGCCAAGGAGGCGGAACTGGAAGCCTGGAACGCCAGCCTGCCCGGCGGCGAGCGCGATGTGGTGAACCGCCGCCGGGTTACCAACATCGGCACTTTCCGCGCCTACGTGGAGCGTTACCTGCGGCGCCATCCTGGCGTGCACCAGGGCATGACGCTGATGGTGCGCCAGCTCGCCCCTACCTCCGACGGCCTGCCGCTGGAGCTGTACTGCTTCGCCAACACCACGGCATGGGTGGCCTACGAAGGCACGCAGTCGGACATCTTCGACCACCTGCTGGCCATCCTGCCGGAGTTTGGCCTGCGGGTGTTCCAGCACCCCAGCGGGGCGGACATGCGCGGCTTCGGCGATCAACTGCGACGGGAGTTCACCGGGCCGGCGGGCTGAGGTGCCGGCGCGGGAGGCGCCTCCGGGCTGTTTGCGCCGAGGGCGCCTGGGGTGGTCCGTGACGGTCCCATCGGAGAATCCCGCGGTAGCCGGCCGCCCCGGCTCCCGCGCGGACGGAGGTGGTAAATTGCGCCATCCCTTTGCATCTCCACCGTTTCCCGGAGCCTCGATGAATCTCACCGCTTTCGCTGCCGTCGGCATCGGCGCAGCCTGTGGCGCCTGGCTGCGCTGGGGACTGGGCATGCTGCTCAATGCCCTGTTCGCGCCCATTCCGCTCGGCACCCTGGCGGCCAACCTGCTCGGCGGTCTGCTGATGGGGCTGGTGCTGGGCGCGGTGCATAGCTGGCCAGAGTTGCCGCCGGCGATCAAGCTGATGCTCACCACCGGCTTTCTCGGCGGCCTCACCACTTTCTCCACCTTCTCCGCCGAAGGCTTCATGCTCGCCCAGCGCGGCGACTGGGCCTGGTTCGGTGCCTATCTGGTGGTGCACGTGGTCGGCTCACTACTGCTGACGGGGGCCGGATACGCGCTGTTCAACGCCTGGCGCGGCTGAAGAGCGAGGAACTGGTCACCCTTTGTTGCACTCGGTGCTGTAGGGTGAGGCAGGCCGCTTACGCCCGCCCCCTACAATGATCCACCCCAGCCGAACAAGAACGGAGGTATCCGCCATGATCAAGAAAACCATACTCAGCCTCACCTGCATCGCCCTCGCCGCCAGTGGCCTCTACGGCTGCGCCGGCATGAGCGAAACCCAGCGCGACACCGGCACCGGTGCCGCCATCGGAGCGGTAACCGGTGCAGTGCTGGGGCGGGCGACCTCGGGCAAGGGCAACCGCGGTGAAGCCACCGCCATCGGCGCTGCGGCGGGCGCGGCCATCGGCGCCGGTGGCGGTTACCTGTGGTCGCAGCGCATGCAGGCGCAGAAGGCTGAAATGGAGCGCGCCACCCAGGGCACCGGCGTCAGCGTCTCGCAGACTACCGACAACCAACTCAAGCTCGACATCCCCAGCGATGTGTCCTTCGATACCGGCCGCTACGACATCAAGCCCAACATGCGGGCGGTGCTGGATCGCTTCGCTTCCAGCCTGACCCAGCACACGGTGACCACGGTGCGCATCGTCGGCCATACCGACAGCACCGGCAGCGACGCGGTGAACAACCCCCTGTCGGTGAACCGTGCCGCCGCGGTGCGCGACTACCTGGTGGATCGCGGCGTTGCCAGCAACCGTTTCAGCATCGACGGCCGCGGCTCGCGCGAACCGGTGGCGGACAACACCACCGCTGCTGGCCGGGCGATGAACCGGCGGGTGGAGATCTTCGTCGCCGAAGCGGCGCGCTGACCCGGGCGCTTCTTGCGCTGAAGGCAGGCCCCGGCAGGTTCTCCTGCCGGGGCCTGTTTCTTTTCCGGCGGAGCTAGGGGGAGCGAGAAGCTGGCCGGCCTGGTGCAGCAAGGGAAGGCGCTTGGGCAACTCCTTGCCCGGGTGGGCAAGGAGTTGCCCAGAGTTTTTCCCATAAGTATCAGCGCCTTGTCCCGAGGGTGGGCAAACCCTCGCTCGCCTCGCCATCTGCTGGGCACCGTCCGGGCGGCGATTGGGCCTTCCGCCTTCCGCCGCGAGCGTGATGTTGGGTCGGACAGCCGCGGAAAGTATGGCTTTTAATGTCTATGGAATTAATCTGGTACGCGTATTGCATTGATGATGGCGCCGTTTCTGCGGCAGCAGGGCCAGCGGCTCCTCGCTCCCATTCATCAAGGACAGAACACCATGCCAACACCCGCGTACATCAGCATCCAGGGCAAGACCCAGGGCAACATCACCCAGGGCGCTTTCACTGCCGACTCGGTCGGCAACGTCTTCGTCGAAGGCCATGAAGACGAGATCCTGGTGCAGGAAATCAAGCACCGCATCGCCACCCCCACCGACCCGCAAAGCGGCCAGCCCTCCGGCCAGCGGGTGCACAAGCCCTTCATCTTCACCAGCGCCCTGAACAAGGCCACGCCGCTGATGTACCAGGCCCTGGCCTCAGGCGAGATGCTGCCCAAGGTGGAGGTGAAGTGGTACCGCACCTCCACCGAAGGCAAGCAGGAGCACTTCTTCACCACCCAACTGGAAGACGCCACCGTGGTCGACATCGTCACCGTGATGCCGCATGCGCAGGATGCCAGCAAGGCCGAATACACCCAGCTGATCGAAGTCTCCATGGCCTACCGCAAGATCACCTGGACCCACGCCATCGCCGGCACCGAAGCCTCCGACGATTGGCGCAAGCCGCAGGAAGCCTGATCCCGGGCTCTCACCGTCCACGGCCGGCGGGTTCGCTTGCCGGCCCTACCGTGTCCCGCGCGGCCGGAAGAGTCCGGCCCCCACGCGCACTGCCTGATGGCCTGCCATGCCCCACGAGGGCAGCACCCTCCTGCACGGCGATAGTCTCCAGGGCAGGGCAGGATCGCCGGCGGGAATATCGAATTGGGCATGCCGGGCAGCCTCATTGTGAAGGCCGGGAAGCACCGCTTTACCGGCCCAGCCTATCGCAGCCCTGAACTGAATGCCTGGTCTCTCGACCTCTTCGAAAAAATGCCGCGCATTCCCGTTGCCCCCACCGATCTGCCGCTCTTCGAATAGCGCCCCCATCGGAACCCCTATCGATGCTCATCAGCCCCTTTCCTTCAAGCCACCGCGTCTCAAGAGATAGACACGATCAGCGGCTGGCCATGGCCACATAGCTCTACTTCTGGCTGCCCAAGAAGATGGGGGAGTACCGCCGGCCTCCTCGCCGCCGCCAGCGGCGAGCCTGCGCCGCGTTATGGAAGGCGAACCGCTTCCCCTGGTCGATGGCCTTCCAGTGCAATGGCAATGGACTGAACAGCCGCCGCCGGGCATGCGGGCCGTCTCGGGCCAGCCTTGTCCCTATCCGGGCATCTGGCATTGCGAGGATGTTCCCGTCGGTCCGCATGCGTTCGGGCATGGCGACATACTGCCGCAGGTGCAGGGGCGGGATGTCGGCTGCTTCCTGGTGCGGGGCGGGCAGAGCGGGGGCGAGCTGATCAAGCGTCCGGCGGCAGGGGTGCCAGCAGGGCGGCGATATCCGCTTCGCCGAATTTGGCCAGCGCGTCCGCATCTTCCGACAGCACGCTGGCGGCAAGCGCGGATTTGCGTTCCTGCAGGGCGACGATGCGCTCTTCGATGCTGCCGGCGCAGACCAGCTTGAACACGAACACCGGCTTGTCCTGGCCGATGCGGTGGGCGCGGTCTGTGGCCTGGTTTTCCGCCGCGGGATTCCACCAGGGATCGTAGTGGATCACGGTGTCGGCGGCGGTGAGGTTGAGGCCGACGCCGCCCGCCTTGAGGCTGATGAGGAAGACCGGCGCGCGGCCGCGCTGGAAGTCTTCCACCGGCACGCGGCGGTCGCGGGTTTCGCCGGTGAGGCTGACCCAGCCTATCTTGGCCTTGTCCAGCTCGGCGGCGATCAGCGCCAGCATCCGGGTGAACTGGGAGAAGACCAGGATGCGGCGTCCTTCGGCGATCAGCTCCGGCAGCAGGGACATCAGCATGTCCAGCTTGGCGTGCTCCTTGACGCGCGCGGCGGCCGGCGTCTGCAACAGCCGAGGGTCGCAGCAGACCTGGCGCAACTTGAGCAGGGCGTCGAGGATCACGATCTGGCTGCGGGCGTAGCCCTTGCCCGCGATTTCGCCGCGCACTTTCTCGTCCATGGCGGCGCGCACGGTTTCGTAGAGGTCGCGCTGGCCGCCTTCCAGGGCGATGCTGCGCACGATCACGGTCTTGTCGGGCAGCTCGCGCGCTACGTCCTCTTTGCGCCGGCGCAGGATGAAGGGCTTGATGCGGGCTGCGAGCAGGGCACGGCGCACGCCGTCGCCATGCCTCTCTATCGGTGTGCGCCAGGTCTTGGCGAAGTGTTTCTGGTCGCCGAGGAAGCCGGGCAGCAGCAGGTCGAACTGCGCCCAGAGTTCGCCCAGGTGGTTTTCCAGCGGCGTGCCGGTGAGGGCCAGGCGATGGCGTGCATTCAGTTGCCGCAGCACCTGGGCGCCCTTGCTGGCGGCATTCTTCACCGTCTGCGCTTCGTCCAGGATCAGCAGGCTCCATTGCCGTGCCTGCAGGGCTTCGGCATCGCGCCACAGCAGTGGGTAGGTGGTGAGGGCGATGTCGGCTTCGTCCAACTGGTCGAAGCGGTGCTGGCGCCGGTTGCCATGCAGGGCGAGCACCCGCAGCGAGGGGGCGAAGCGCGCGGCTTCGGCCTGCCAGTTGAATACCAGCGAGGTGGGTAGCACCACCAGCGCCGGCTGGGCGAGGCGGCCGGCGTTCTTCTCGGTGAGCAGGTGGGCGATGGTCTGCGCTGTTTTGCCCAGGCCCATGTCGTCGGCGAGGATGCCGGCGAGGTCATGGCGCAGCAGGTGCTGCAGCCAGGCCAGGCCTTCTTGCTGGTAAGGGCGCAGCTCGGCCTGGAAGCCGGTTGGCGTGGGAACCGCGACGATGCCGCTGGCCTTGCTGAGGCGAGCGGCGAGGGCTTCCAGCAGGGCGGTGCCGCGGCCGGGCAGCTCCAGTGCGGCGAGGCGGCCGGCGTCCAGGCGGGAGACACGCAGCGTGGTGGAGGGCTGGTCGAAGAGATCGACCAGCGCCCGCACCAGGGGTTTCAGCCGGCCGGCGGGAAGGCGCAGGCGGCCGAGTTCCTCGTGATGCAGCAGTACGGGCTCGCCGTCGTCTATCCCCTCCAGCCCACCGGAGAGCCAGCGCGTGTCCAGCGCGAAGAGTTCGGCCAGCAGCGGCGCCAGCGCCACCGGGCGGCCCTGCACCTCTATGCCGGGCGAGATGTCCAGCCAGCCGTCGGCGGCCTCATCCACATCGAGGATGATGTCGTCGATTTCCAGCGCGCGGTGGCGGAAATCCGCCGGCATGTCGATTTCCCAGCCCGAGGCTTGCAGCGCGGGCAGGGCATCGGCGACGAAGTGCGGCCAGGCGGATTCGGATGCCAGCCCTTGCATGCCGGGCGGTAGCGGCATGGCATGGGGATGCAGCTTGGAGGGGGGGACGCGGGCGAAGCCCAGGCGGCTGAGGCGCTGCAGGGCGGCCGATTCCGCCTTTTCGTCATGCTGCAGGCGCACGCTGCGGCCATCGGCGAGGGTGTGATAGAGCGCGGTGTCGCCAGCGGGAACGGTGAGCGGGCCGTAGCGGAAGGCGATGGTGGCGTAGTCGAAAGCAGCGAGCGGGCCGCGCGGGTAGTCGCGGTAGGAGGCGCCAAATACCGGCAGCGTTGCCAGCGAGAGCACCGGCACCGGTGGGCCGGACAGGCGTAGTGGTGGTCCGCCGGCAGTACGCGGTTGTGGCAGCGTGGGGGCGAGTTCGGCAAGGGCGCCGGCGACCAGCTCGGTTTCCACCGGGGACAACGGTGGCAGCGCCAGCAGTTGGCCGAGCTGAGCAGGCGGAATGTCACAGCTGACTGGGCCGGCTTCCTGGCGCTCTTTGTCCAGATACCACGGCGGCTCGCTATTGAGAATGGCGGCGGCGGGAATGAACTGCAGCTGCGGAGCGACCCTGCCCTTGTCCACGCTCACCCACTCCAGCCGTCCTGGCCGGTTGCTGCCAAGGTGGAGCGCCGGGTTGTCCATGCGTTCGGCGTGAGCGCGGCCGCAATTGAGCAGATGTTCGAGCACGGCCGTGGCATGCCGGCCAGCGACCGGGTAAGCGTCGGTGGCGGTCCAGCCTCGAGGTCGCTGGGTCCAGAGCAGACGCAGGATCTCGAGGTCCTGCTCATTGACGAAGCTAGGGGGCGAGGCCAGCGCCCGTTCCAGGGACGCCCAGGGTTCATGGGCGCGAATGCTGCCGTCCTGGCCGTTGCGTACCTTGTAGAAGGTCACTACGTACTGCTGCAGATGGCTGCGGTAGAGCAGGACGTAGTGCAGGGTGTGGAGGGAGGGCTTGGCGCGGGCCTTGCCCGGTGCAGCGCTTTGGCGGAAGGCATCGATCCAGGCCAGCACTTCCGGGCTGGCGCGGTTGGGGTCCTGGCGCTGGGCCAGCCAGGCGAGCATGGCGGCAGCAGCGTGCTTGCAGTTGCGCCCCACCGGACAGGTGCATTGCGACAGCACATAGCGGCCACGCCAGTTGTCGTCGCGTATCTGCACCACCACCCGGTAGGGTGCCGGCCGGGTGCCGCGCACCTTGGCGAGCAGCAGGCCGCCGTTGCGTTCCAGGCTGGAGACGTCGTCCAGATAGGGGCGAGCCTTGTCCACCTCGCGCTGGCCCAGCCAGTCGCTGATGTCGGATTCGGTGTAAGTGTCGAGGGCAGACATGCGGGTGCAGGAAGCTTAACCGCGAGATTGTAGCCGCCGTCGCCGGGGCCAAGAAGGGCACTATTGGGCGGCGCGACGCGGGCGGTGTCTGCGGCGGGCGGCAGGCGGACCGCTCCCTCGCTGCCCGGGCCCGCGGCGGACGAGGCGCACGGCCTGGCGGGAAAGTGCCTTGAGCCTCAAGCAAATGGTTTCCATTTGTGCCGGCTTTGTCGTCTTGCCGACACTGGGGGCATAATCCGCGCCCGCCGTTTGGCATAACTGGAGAATGAGGAATGGAACGTCGAGAAATGCTGCGTCACTGTCTGCTGGTGCTGGGCGTTTCGGTGGCCGGGCCGGTGTCAGCCTTCGATCTCGGTCGCGCGCTCGGTGCCGCGAAGTCCTTTACCGACGCGGCGACGGTGGACGATGGCGAGCTCATCGCCTACTACAGCCAGATGAGCCAGGAGATGGACGCCGGCAACGTGGTCGCAGCCGCCGACAGTCCCTATGGCAAGCGCCTCGCCAAGCTCACCCGCGGGCTGGAGAGCCATGATGGCCTGGACCTCAACTTCAAGGTCTATCTCACCGAGGACGTCAACGCCTTCGCCATGGGCGACGGCACGGTGCGGCTGTACAGCGGGCTGATGGACATGATGAGCGACGACGAGGTCCGCTACGTCATCGGCCACGAGATCGGCCACATCAAGGCCGGCCATTCCAAGAAGCGCATGCAGATGGCGCTGGCCACTGGCGGCCTGCGCCAGGCCGTGGCTGCCAGCGGCGGCGATGCCAGGAAGCTGGCCGACTCCCAGCTCGGCGCGCTGTTCGAGAACGTGGTGAAGTCGCAGCATTCCCAGTCCAACGAAAACGAGGCCGATGACTACGCCATGGGTTTCCTGCGCAGCCACGGTTACGACCGCCAGGCGGCGGTGAGCGCGCTGGAGAAGCTGGACAAGCTCTCCGGCGGCGGCGGTGGTGGCTGGTTGTCCACTCACCCGGCGCCGGCGGCGCGCGCGGCGCGGATGCGTACGCAGCTGGGTTGATCGCTGGACGGCCCCGGCTTCCTGTCGGCCGGGGCCGGTAATACTTGGCCCGCCCGGCAGCCCGCCTTTTGTCGCAATCCCCACGTCTGCCAGAGCCCGCGAGCACCTGCATCTGTCTGGCATGCAGTCGGCGGGGGCGACGAGTGTCGCTCCTGCGCTTCCAGGTCCTGGCGGAACCGCGCTGATCCATGCGATCGGGCTGAGGGCGAACGCGCAGGGCGCCAATCCTGCCCGCAGCCGCTGGGCCCCGATTTCCTTCGCTTCGCTTCCGTGTGGTTGGCATCGCATCCTCTGCCAGAGAGTCCGCTCGACGCCGTTCGCAGGTTCCCTCGTGCGACGAGCCGTCCGAAGGGCTGCCTGGCGAGCCGATGAGGCTCCGCGCCGCTACCCTCTCCGCGCCGCCATTCCTCACTTTGCCGATGTAAGCGCATTGACATATATGCTTATGTCGAATGATAATTTTTCGTCATTAATGTAAGTGAATATTTCTCGTTGTCCGCCACCCGGCGGGCGACGCTCCCACGGTCCCCGTCTTCAGTAGTGCCGTCCAAGCGATCAAGGCCGCCCGTCCAGCCTTTGCCGCGCTGTGCGCGTGTGCCTTGTGCGCTTCGGGGAAGGCCGGGTTTGTTCGAAGAGGAAAGCAAAGAGATGGCGTACCTGAAGCATCGCAAGAAGGTTCTGGCGCTGGCCCTGTCGACAATGGCATTGCCGGTGTCGGCGCAGACACTGGTTCTGGATAACGACAACCGCATCAACAGTTGGTACGAGACATACGAGGAACAGGTTCGAGTCATCGGGAGCTATAGCAACCAGGATTCAGACAACTCGCCAATCCGCTTCACCGATGTCGTTTTCAAGCAGGGGCTGGTTCTCGATGCAGTCATCAGTGCGAGAGGCAATGACATGTCTGGGGCAGACCTGGAGTTCCTTCGGGTCGAAGGGGACCTGATCCATGCGGCTACCGGCAGCATCCGCATCGAGGATGCAGTAGCACTCGAGTATGACGATGGCGCTTGGGGAATGCTGATTGACAGTGGCGAGATCCTCGGAAAGTTCATCAATTACGGACATATCGAAGTTCAGGCCGCTGGAGCAGGTGCGGCCGCTGTGGATATTGGCGGATGGGCTGAAATGAGCCTGGGCGGCATAGAGAACCATGGCTCTCTGGCTGCTTACGGTGAAGGTGCTGTTGCTCTATGGGTGGAGAACGCGCACTTCGCCGCCTCCCCGGCCCACATCGTCAACACCGGCCTGATCCGGGCAGACGACGCGGCGATCCGCGTCACCGCCTTCACCGTCGGCAATGAAGGCTCCGCGGGCACGCTGGTGGTCCGGAACAGCGGCGACATCCTCTCCGCCGACGAGGCGATAGACGTCAATCCGTTGGCCGGCAACGTGAAACTCCTGTGGGACGCCGGCACCATCAGCGGCGATCTGTTCGGCCTGAGCGAGATCGAGGTGGCCGGCCAGGTGCGCTTCAATGGCGAACTCCAGCTGCCGGACAGCGATCCGGACGACGATGGTGTTGCCGACATCTGGATGCGTGAAGGCGGCTGGGTGCGGGTGGGCGGGGCCAACGCCGGCCACCTGGAGTTCGGCGCGGCGCACTCCGCCATCGAGGGCAATCTCGGTGTTGCCGCCGGCTCATCGCTGGACCTCAACCTGAGTGGTGCAACGAATGCCGCCGCGGCCATCGTCGCGGTATCCGGCACCGCCGAATTCGCCAGCGGCTCGCAGATCCGCCTCGCCGCCCAGGCCACCGATTTCCTCACCGCAGGCAGCAGCTACACGCTGCTGGAAGCCGGCACGCTGCAGAACGACGGCGTCAGCGTCGTCAGCCGTTCGCTCCTGCTCGACGTCGATTCCTATGCGGTTCAGGGCAACAGCATCGTGGCGGTGGTCAGCCCCAAGGACCAGAGCGAAGTCGGCGGCGTCATTGAAGAAATCGGCGGCAGCCAGAACGCCCAGCGCGCCGGCGCCGCCTTCAGCGATGTCGCCGCCCAGCTGGCGCAGTTAGCTCCCGACGATCCGCTCTTCCTCGCCTACGTGGCTGCATCCCAGGATCCGGCCGCGCTGAAGCGGCTGGTCGAACAATTGCCGCCGGACGTCAACGGCGGCGCCAGCCATGCCGCCACCAGCGGCCAGGGCATCATCGGCAACGCCACCGGCAACCGCATGGGCGGCCTGCGTGGCGCTGCCTCCGGCGATGCGCTGAAGGATGCCGGCGCCTGGGCGCAGGTGCTCTACAGCGATGCCGACCAGGGCGTGCGCAAGGGCGTGGCCGGCTTCAACGCCTACAGCAGCGGCATCGCCGTCGGTGCGGATGCCCGCCTGGGCGAAGCCTTCACCCTGGGCGCGGCCTACAGCTACCTGCGCAGCGATGTCCGCAGCGACGGCGGCAACACCACCGACGTGGATGGCCATGCGCTGACGCTGTACGGCAGCTTCGAGCACGGCGCCTATTTCATCGATGCCGGCCTGAGCTACGGCATCAACCGCAACGACAGCAAGCGCCATGTGGCTGGCACCACCGCCAAGGGTGACTACGACAGCGATGTGCTCGGCCTCAACCTGACCGGTGGCTACACTTTCCGCCCGGGCAAGGGCTGGCTGGTCGAGCCGCGGCTGGCGGCGCGCTATGTGCGGGTGGATATCGACAGCTACCGCGAGAAGGGTTCGGCGGCGGCGCTGCATGTGCAGAGCCAGCGCTACGAGGTGGTTGAGCTGGGCGCCGGCGTTCGGCTGGCGGGCAGCTTCGCGGTGGGCGGCGGCACCCTGCGGCCGCAGGCGAAGCTGATGGCCTACCACGACTTCGCCGCCGACGAAGCGAAGAGCACCTCCACCTTCGTGCTCGGCAATACGCCTTTCGTGACCCACGGTGCGAAGGCCGTCCGCAACAGCTACGAAGTGGGTCTTGGCGTGGATTACCAGCAGCAGGCGCTGACCTTCTCGCTGGGCTACGACTACACCGGCAAGGCGGATTTCGACGCACACACCCTCACCGCCAGGCTGCGCTACGACTTTTGAGCGAGGACAGCCGTGGCGGCGCCATGGCTATTGCGCCGCCTCCGGCAAGCAACAACGCTGCAAAAGAAAACGGGCCGCAATCGCGGCCCGTTTTTCCTTGCGGCAGAACTACGCAGCGTCACACGTTGCGATAGACCTCGGCGCCGCTCTTCACGAATTCCACCGCCTTCACCTCCATGCCCTTCTGCAGCGCCTCGGCTTCGCCCACGCCTTGCTGGGCGGCGAAGTCGCGCACGTCCTGGGTGATCTTCATCGAGCAGAAGTGGGGGCCGCACATGGAGCAGAAGTGGGCGACCTTGGCGGACTCCTTGGGCAGGGTCTCGTCGTGGAATTCCTTGGCTTTGTCCGGGTCCAGGCCGAGGTTGAACTGGTCGTCCCAGCGGAACTCGAAGCGCGCCTTGGAGAGGGCGTTGTCGCGGATCTGCGCGCCGGGGTGGCCCTTGGCGAGGTCGGCGGCGTGGGCGGCGAGCTTGTAGGTGATGATGCCTTCCTTCACGTCCTGCTTGTTCGGCAGGCCGAGGTGCTCCTTCGGCGTCACGTAGCACAGCATGGCGGTGCCGTACCAGCCTATGGTGGCGGCGCCGATGCCGCTGGTGATGTGGTCGTAGCCCGGGGCGATGTCGGTGGTCAGCGGCCCTAGGGTGTAGAAGGGCGCTTCCTTGCACTGCTCCAGCTGGAGATCCATGTTCTCCTTGATCATGTGCAGCGGCACGTGGCCGGGGCCTTCGATCATCACCTGCACGTCGTGCTTCCAGGCGATGTCGGTGAGTTCGCCCAGGGTTTTCAGCTCGCCCAGCTGGGCTTCGTCGTTGGCATCGTAGATGGAGCCGGGGCGCAGGCCGTCACCCAGCGAGAAGGCCACGTCGTAGGCCTTCATGATTTCGCAGATGTCTTCGAAGTGGGTGTAGAGGAAGCTTTCCTTGTGATGCGCCAGACACCACTTGGCCATGATGGAGCCGCCGCGGGAGACGATGCCGGTCATGCGGTTGGCGGTCAGCGGGATGTAGCGCAGCAGCACGCCGGCGTGGATGGTGAAGTAGTCCACGCCCTGCTCGGCCTGCTCGATCAGGGTGTCGCGGAAGATTTCCCAGGTGAGCTCCTCGGCCTTGCCGTTCACCTTCTCCAGCGCCTGGTAGATGGGCACGGTGCCGATGGGCACCGGCGAGTTGCGGATGATCCACTCGCGCGTCTCGTGGATGTTCTTGCCGGTGGAGAGGTCCATCACCGTGTCGCCGCCCCAGCGGATGGACCAGGTCATCTTGTCCACTTCCTCGCTGATGGAGGAGCCCAGCGCCGAGTTGCCGATGTTGGCGTTGATCTTCACCAGGAAGTTGCGGCCGATGATCATCGGCTCGGTTTCCGGGTGGTTGATGTTGGCCGGGATGATGGCGCGGCCGCGGGCGACTTCGTCGCGGACGAATTCCGGCGTGATCTCGGCCGGGATGGCGGCGCCGAAGTGCTGGCCCGGATGCTGGCGGGTCAGCAGGCCGGCCATCTTCTTGCCGGTGGGGCCGGCGGCCAGCAGGGATTCCAGGTACTCCTTGCGGCGCAGGTTCTCGCGGATGGCGATGAACTCCATCTCCGGCGTGACGATGCCACGGCGGGCGTAGTGCATCTGCGTTACGTTGCCAGTGAGATTCGCGCCGGCCTTGGCGCGCAGCGGCTTGCGGTGCAGGCCGGGGAAGCGCAGCTCGTCCAGCTTGCTGTCGGCGGCGCGCTCGCGGCCGAATTCGGAGCTGAGGTCGGCGAGCTGTTCGGTGTCGCCGCGCTCGGCGATCCAGCCGGCACGCAGCGCCGGCAGGCCGGAGCGGATGTCGATGCGGGCCGCCGGGTCGGTGTAGATGCCCGAACAGTCATACACATAGATGGGCGGATTCGGCTCGGCGCCGAAGGAGGCGGGCGTGTCGGACTGCGAGATCTCGCGCATCGGCACGCGGATGTCCGGGCGCGAGCCTTCCACGTAGATCTTGCGCGAGTTCGGCAGCGGCGCGATGGCGGCTTCGTCCACCTTGGCCTGGGTGGCGATGAATTGTTCCTTGGCGTTCATGCGGGTCTCCTGGGGCAGGGCTGCTGGGGCGATACGCTGTCGCGGGTGCCGGGCCCTGCGGACCGGTGTTGGCGTCAGCCGGTAATACGGAAATGGACGCGAACGGGCGGGCGGCTCAGGCCGCGCGCCACATCGCGTGGAAGTGGTGCACCGGGCCGTGGCCGCTGCCGACGCCGAGCTCGCCGGAGCGGGCGATGGCGCCCAGCAGCCACTGGCGCGCCTGGCGTACCGCGGCCTCGACGCCGCGGAAGCCGCCTTCGTGGCGCGGCAGCAGCGCGGCGATGGCGGAGGAGAGGCTGCAGCCGGTGCCGTGGGTGTTCTTGGTTTCGATGCGGGGCGAGGGCATTTCGATCATGCGGTCGCCGTCGAACAGCAGATCGGTGACTTCGTTGCCCGGCAGATGGCCGCCCTTGAGCAGCACCCAGCGCTCGCTGGAGAGCGGCAGCAGTTCGCGCAGGCGCTCGGCGGCGCGGTACATCTCTTTCACCGACTCCGGCGCGCGCTGCTCCAGCAGCACACCGGCTTCGGGCAGGTTGGGCGTGATCAGGAAGGACTGCGGGAACAGCGCCTCGCGCATCATCGCGATGGCGCTCTTCGCCAGCAGCGCGTCGCCGCTCTTGGCCACCATCACCGGGTCCAGCACCACGTTGCGGGCCTGCCAGTGGGCCAGGCGCTCGGCCACCGCCGCGGTCACCTCGGCGCTGCCCAGCATGCCGATCTTGGTGGCGTGGAGGGCGACGTCGGCGAACAGGGTGTCGATCTGCAGGCGCAGGAAATCGGTGGGCGGCACATGCACGCCGGTCACGCCCTGGGTGTTCTGCGCTGTCAGCGCGGCGATGACGCCGCAGCCGTAGGCGCCGAGGGCGGAGAAGGCCTTGAGGTCGGCGAGCACGCCGGCACCGCCGCTGGGGTCCACGCCGGCGATGGTCAGAACGTTCGGGATACTGCTGGAGGAGGAAGGATGCGCTGCGCTTTGGCTCATGGTCGCGTTTCCCTACGCCGGTGCGAACCGGATCAGGTTGTGAGGGACTCTCTCAGCCCGCGCCGGGAATCGGCAGGGCACCCCTAACGGCAAGCGACGGAAGATACTGGATGCGCCGGGGGCTGACAAGCCGGCCGGCGCGGCGGCCGGCGGCGTATGACCTTATCGCCGGCGGGGGAGCGAGGGGCGGCGTGAGCGCGCGGCGCGAACCAGGGCCGCCGGCGCAGCCGGGCTCAGGCGGCGAGGCTGCCGCTGTCGCCGCCTGATCGGCTGGATTCGCCGGATTCGTTGGATGAGGGCCGGCTGATGGCCAACGGCAGTTGCAGCACGAAGGTGGCGCCGCCCTCCTGGCTGGCCTGTGTCTCGGCCAGCGTCAGGTCGCCGCCGTGGCGGCGGGCGAACTCGCGCGCCAGGTGCAGGCCTAGGCCGGTGCCGGGTTTGGTGCTGACGCGGTCCTGCCGGTAATACTTGTTGAAGATGCGCTCCCGCTCGCCCTCGGGGATGCCCGGCCCCCGGTCGCTCACCGTCACCTCCACCAGATCGTCGATCACCGCCAGGCTCAGGTTCACCGGGGCACTGGCGGGGGAGTACTTGAGGGCATTGTCGATCAGGTTGGAGATGGCGATGTCCAGCAACTGCGGGTCGCCCAGTACGATCACCCCGCCGCGCGGCAGCTGCAGGCCGACGCGGCCGCCGGCATGTTCGCCATAACGCAGGCGCAGGTGGCGGGCGAGGTCCAGGTACTCCATGCGCGGGTTCATCGCCGCCGCGCCCAGGCGGTCCTCGGCCAGCAGGTTGTCGATGAGGCCGAGCAGGCGGCCGACGTTGCGCACGATCTTGGCCGGCTGCGGCAGCAGCTCCGGCGCCCGTTCCTGCAGCGCGCGGCTCAGGCGCTGGGCGCTCAGCTGTATGGTGGAGAGCGGCGTGCGGAACTCATGGGAAACCATCGAAAGGAAGCGGCGCAGCGCCCCATTGGCCTGCCGTTCCGCCTCCAGGGCCTGCTGCAACTTGTGCTCCACCGCGCGGCGCTCCGCCACCTCCTGGGTGAGCTGGCTGTTGGCGGCATCCAGGCTGCGGGTGCGCTCCTCCACCCGCTGCTCCAGCACCCGTTCGCTTTCCTGCGCCAGCCGCAGCGCGGCGCCCTGGGCGTCGCGGCGCTCGCGCTCGGCCTCGAACACCCGCCGTACCAGCACGATGTTCAGCAGTACCACATGGATCAGGCTGCTGCCGTGCAGCAGCAGGGCCGGCGAGCCGGCGTCCAGGCCCAGCTCGCTGCCGACGATCACCACCACCAGGCTGAGCACCAGCGGCAGGAAGGCGAGAATGTAGAGGCGCAGCGGCGGGTAGCGGCGGTAGGTGTCGATGGCAGTGGACACCACCAGCGCCATGTGGCCCAGCATCACCAGGTGCAGGACCTCGCGCAACACCAGCCCGGGTTGCAGGACGATGGCCAGCGCGCCGAGGCAATAGGTCAGCACGATGGCGCGGTTCAGCTGCCAGCGCCGCGGGTAGCGGTGGCGCAGCTTGAGGGTGGTGGAGAAGTACAGGCCGCCCAGGGCCCACATCAGGCAGCCGCTCAGCGCATAGGCGAGGCGCATGTCCACCGGCCAGGGCAGCAGCAGGCCGGCATAGCCGGAGGTGATGGCGGCGAACAGGCCGATGGCGGCCACGGTGCTGGCGTACAGCAGCTGGGCGGGATCGCGCAGCCACAGCCAGAAGATGCCGTTGATGGCCACCACCAGCACCAGCATGCCGAGGTAGAAGCCGAAGCCGCCGGCGTCGCGGCTGACCTCCGCGAACAGGCCGGCGGGCTGGAACAGCCCGAGCTCGGCGCGCATCGAGGTGGTGGTGCCCACCTTCAGGTAATGGACCGCCGGCGCGTCCGCCGGCAGATCCATGGTGAAGGAGAAACCGCGATAGGAGAGGCCGTCGTCCTGGCGGGGGAGGGCGGCGCCCTGCCGCTGCACGCGGAAGCTGCCGTCGCCGAGCGGTGAGTAGAGCGCCACCTCGCCCAGGTAGGGCGGCAGCACGGTCAGCATCCATTGGGCGGGGGCATCGGCGGCGCGTTGCAGGCACAGGCGGAACCAGGTGCTGCCGCCGCCGCTGCGGGTGTGCACCGCGCCGGCCACCGGGGCGAAGCCGGGCGCGGCCGTCACGTTGCCGATGTCCAGGCGCCGGCCGCGGTCGTCCACCGCCATCAGCCGGCCGGCCAGCGGCGCGCTGCCGCGCAGGCCCTCGCTGGCCGTCAGCGCGGCTGCCGGACAGTCTGCGGCGGCGGCGGTGCCCAGAGCCAGCAGGCCGAAGAGCAGGGCCAGGAGGCGCAGCCACAGCGTTTGCGGCAGGCTGGCTGGGCGGGG
>Ga0209699_100077_pt1 | contig 122223 bp, 96 predicted proteins | sample SynthPrep_1_END__FD_187204 | JGI IMG/M metagenome (GOLD analysis project Ga0209699, IMG submission 187204) | Synthetic microbial communities from Ohio, USA - SynthPrep_1_END_DS7_MetaG (SPAdes) (version 2) | ecosystem: Engineered > Bioreactor > Aerobic > Activated sludge | place: USA: Ohio...
CGTCGAGATCGTCGTTGACCAGCTGCAGCTGGTCAACGACGATCTCGACGTGCGCCTGCAAGGGCAGTGGCGGCGCGAGGGCAAGACCGCGGCGGGCAGCGTCGACATGCGCGGCGTGATGGCGCGCGGCTCCATGTCCGCCATCCATCGCTACCTGCCCCTGGATGTCAACGCCGACGCCCGCGAATGGCTGGCCATCGGCTTGCCGGCAGGCGAAATGCAGTCCGCCTCCATCACGCTCAAGGGCGATCTCGACGAGTTTCCGTTTGGCGCGCCGGCGTCCCAGGGCGAATTCGTGATCGCCGGCGCATTCACCGGCGCCAAGGTCGATTACGCGCCGGCCCGCGAGCGCCGCAAGGGCTGGCCGATGCTGGAGAACCTGTCCGGCAATTTCCGCATCGACAAGGTCAGCCTGGCGCTGGACAGCGCGGGCGGCGCGGTCGCTCATACCGGGTCGGGGCATACCGTGACGCTGGGAGCGGTTGCCGCAACCATTCCCAACATGGAAGAGAACTCCGAACTGCTGCTGACCGGCGAGACGTCCGGCACCGTGCCGGCCTATCTGGCGCTGGCGGCCAACTCGCCCTTGGGCGAGTTGCTGGACGGCGCCCTGGACGAGGCGCGCGGCACCGGCGACTGGCGGGTGAGACTCAAGCTCAAGGTGCCCCTGCTGAACACCGATGACACCGAGGTCCAGGGGAATATCCTGTTCGGGGGCAACACCTTCACCTTCATGCCGGAGATGCCGCTGCTCAGCCAGATGCACGGCGACCTGGCATTTTCGGAGAAGGGCGTCGAGGCCAAGGACCTGCGGGCTCAATTCCTGGGCGGCCCGGCGCGGATATACGGACGCCTGGCGCAGAGCACGGACGCGTTGCGCTTCGAGGGCACGCTGGCCGGGCCGGCGCTGAGCCAGTTGAGCAACACGCCGTCCATGTCGCGCTTTTCGGGCAAGGCCGCCTACAAGGGCAGGGTGGGTTATCAGCGCGGCGGCGCGGTGGACATCTCCGTGGAATCCGATCTGGTGGGCATGGCGATCGACATGCCCGCCCCGGTAGGCAAGCCGGCCCAGGCGTCCCAGTTGCTGAAGGTGCAATGGTCGCCGGCCCAGGACCGCGGGGCGCAGAACCGGCGCTGGCTGACCGCCAGCCTGGGGGATGGCGTCAACGCGCTGTTCGAGCGGGCGCCGTCCGAAGGGGCGCCCTCCTATTTCGCGCGCGGCGCGCTGGGCATCAACCGCCCCGCGAGCCTGCCGGAACGCGGTTTCAGCCTGAACGCCAGCCTGCCGGAGCTGGACATGGATGCCTGGGAAAAAGTGTCCGACGGCTTCAGCGCGCCTGCCGGCAAGGGCCGTGCCGCGGCCAAGCCGATGCTGCCCCCGGCCGAACGCATCAGCCTGGCGGCCGGTGTATTGCGGACTGGCGGCTTTACCCTGAACGACCTGACGCTGTACGCAACCCGGCCGGGGCCCGCCCAATGGCGCGTGGACCTGCAATCCAAGCAGGCGACGGGGTCGCTGGAATGGCGCGAGGCCTCGGGCGCCATCGCCGGCCAGATCACCGCGCGCCTGAAGCACCTGTCGCTGGGCGGCGAGGGTGATACGAACAAGGCCGACGAGGCGCTGTCCTCGAGCAACGACCTGTCCGACATCCCGGCGATCGACCTGCAGGCCAAGGAATTCCTGTTGTACGGCAAGAATGTGGGCGAACTCCAGGTGCAGGGCACGAATCTGCAGCGCGGCCGCCAATGGCGCCTGGACAAGCTGTCCATCGTCAACGACGCGGCCTCGCTCAACGCCACCGGCAACTGGAACCTGGAGGGTCAGAGCCGCGGCCTGACCGTGGATGCCTCGGTCAAGTTCGAAGACGTGGGCAAGTTCCTGGACCGCATCGGCTTCGAGAAGGTGGTCTCGGGCGGTAACGGCACGATGCAAGGCAAGGCCGCCTGGCGCAATCTGCCCTGGACCCACAAGATCGAAGACCTGACGGGTGAGGTCGATGTCAGCCTGGACAAGGGTCGCTTCATGCACGTGAACTCCCGCACCGCGCGGCTGCTGGAGCTGCTGTCCCTGCAGTCGCTGCAGCGGCTGGCGCGGCTGGACGTGAATCCCACCAATCTGCTGCGCGATGGTTTCCCCTTCGACACCATCCGCGGCAAGGTCAAGGTAGCCGACGGCACGATCTCGACCGAGGGCTACAAGATCAACGGACCGGTGGCGACGATCGTGCTGGCGGGCGGCGTGAACATCATCCGCGAGCGCTGGGACATGAAGGCGGTGGTGATTCCCAACCTGGACGCCAGCGGCGCGGCCATGGTGACGGCGCTGGCGGTCAATCCGCTGATCGGCCTGGGGGCCTTCGTGACGCAATGGCTGCTGAAGCAGCCGCTGGCGCGGGCCATGACCATGGAATACGCCGTCACCGGTAGCTGGGACGATCCCAAGATCGAGCCGATAGACGCTTCCGGCAAGCCGGTGGGCGACAAGCAGACGCCGCGCCCGGCGCCGCAGCCCGGCACGCTGGAGGAGTTCATGGGGGGGCAGTGAGCCGCGCAGGCGGCCCGTTCGTTCCATGAAAAACGCCCTGGGCGCCAAGCGCGCTCCAGGGCGTTTTTCATGGCCGGGTCCGAGGCGCAGGCGCCGCGGACCGCGACACGGCTTACTTCTTCTTCATCATGTCGAAGAATTCGGCGTTGGTCTTGGTGGCGCGCATCTTGTCCAGGATGAATTCCATGGACTGGACTTCGTCCATGTCGTGGATGAACTTGCGCAGCACCCAGACCTTCTGCAGCAGGTCCGGGGCGATCAGCAGCTCTTCGCGGCGGGTGCCGGACTTGTTCAGGTTGATCGACGGGTAGACGCGCTTTTCAGCCAGGCGACGCTCGAGGTGGACTTCGGAGTTGCCGGTGCCCTTGAATTCTTCATAGATGACTTCATCCATGCGGCTGCCGGTTTCGATCAGCGCCGTGCCCAGGATGGTCAGCGAACCGCCTTCTTCCAGGTTGCGGGCGGCGCCGAAGAAGCGTTTGGGGCGTTGCAGCGCGTTGGCGTCCACGCCGCCGGTCAGCACCTTGCCGGAGGCCGGCACCACGGTGTTGTAGGCGCGGGCCAGACGGGTGATCGAGTCCAGCAGGATCACGACGTCCTTCTTCATTTCGACCAGGCGCTTGGCCTTTTCGATGACCATTTCCGCGACCTGCACGTGGCGGGTGGCGGGTTCGTCGAAGGTCGAGGCCACCACTTCGCCGCGCACCGTGCGCTGCATTTCGGTCACTTCCTCGGGGCGCTCGTCCACCAGCAGGACGATCATGACCGCGTCGGGATAGTTGGTGGTGATGGCGTGCGCGATGTGCTGCATCATCACCGTCTTGCCGGACTTCGGGCTGGCGACGATCAGGCCGCGCTGGCCCATGCCGATGGGGGCGAAGACGTCGAGAATGCGGCCCGTGAGGTTTTCCTCGCTCTTGATGTCGCGTTCCAGGCGCATGTTGCGGTTCGGGTGCAGCGGCGTCAGGTTTTCGAACATGATGCGATGCTTGATCGCTTCCGGCGCCACGCCGTTGACCTTGTCCACCTTCACCAGGGCGAAATAGCGCTCGCCGTCCTTGGGCGTGCGCACTTCGCCTTCGATCGAATCGCCGGTGTGCAGGTTGAAGCGGCGGATCTGCGAGGGCGAGATGTAGATGTCGTCCGTGCTGGCCAGATACGAGGTCTCGGGCGAGCGCAGGAAGCCAAAGCCGTCAGGCAGGACTTCGAGGACGCCGTCGCCGAAGATCTGCTCGCCTTGCTTGGCGCGCCGTTTCATGATGGCGAACATCAGCTCCTGCTTGCGCAGGCGGTTGGCGTTCTCGATTTCCAGGCCGGCGGCCATTTCCAGCAGCTGCGAGACGTGCAGCGCCTTCAGTTCGTTGAGGTGCATCGCGGTGGGATTTTGGGGGAGAGTGAAGGAGAGTTCTGGCGGCGCGCCACGGACGGGCACACGCGGTATTGAATGAGCGCCGCCCCGAGGGCGGCGCCTTCGTTCACGGCACGCGGCTTACAGCGCGCCGTCCAGGAATGCGGTCAGTTGCGACTTCGACAGCGCGCCAACTTTGGTGGCGGCGGCTTGGCCGTCTTTAAAGAGCATAAGGGTGGGAATGCCGCGGATGCCGTACTTGGTGGCGGTGCCCTGGTTTTCGTCGACGTTCAGCTTGGCGATCGTCAGGCGGCCAGCGTACTCCGTGGCGACTTCTTCCAGGATCGGGGCAATCATCTTGCAGGGGCCACACCAGGCAGCCCAGTAGTCCACCAGCACCGGCTGGCCGGATTTCAACACATCGGCATCGAAGCTGGCGTCACTGACGTTCTTGATTTGGTCGCTCATGATGGTGATTCTCGGTTCGGCAGCAAAAGGCGCGTAAAAAGGGACGCGCCTTGCCGTTGTTCTTGTTTGTGGACGGCCTCAAGCATACCACTGTCAATAACACCAGGCATACCACTGTTAATAACAACAGGAGTTGCAGGATTTGTGTAGGATGTTGCGGCGCAGTTGTCGCGATCCGGGCCGTTCCGCCCCGATGCGCTGGCTGTGACTGTCATCATCCTACCGAATTTGGAGCTGCTCAGGTCGTGCTCATCCCACTGGGAGCCGCGCAGAATCTAGGCTTATCCGTAAAATGTCGGTTTTTTTCCACAGATGTTGGGGATAACTTGGCCACTCCACGTTACACCGAGGCGTCCATTCGCGTCCTGAAGGGACTGGAGCCCGTGCGCCAGCGCCCGGGCATGTACACCCGAACCGAAAACCCCCTGCACGTCGTGCAGGAGGTCATTGATAACGCCGCAGACGAGGCCTTGGCCGGTTACTGCAAGCAGATCCAGGTCACGCTGCATATCGACGGCAGCGTTTCCGTCGAGGATGACGGCCGCGGCATTCCCGTCGGCCTGCATCCCGAAGAGCACGCTCCCGTGGTGGAGCTGGTGTTCACCCGCCTGCACGCCGGCGGCAAGTTCGACAAGGCGGGCGGCGGCGCCTACGCCTTCTCCGGCGGCCTGCACGGCGTCGGCGTGTCCGTCACCAACGCCCTGGCCACGCGGCTCGAGGTGGTGGTGTGGCGCGATGGCGCGGTAAACCGTCTGGTTTTCAAGGGCGGCGACGTGGCCGAGCCCCTGGCGCCCTACGATCAGGGCGGCCGCAAGAAGTCCGGCACCCGCGTGCGTGTCTGGCCGGATCCCAAGTATTTCGACAGCCCCAATATTCCGCTGGGCGAGTTGACGCACCTCTTGCGCAGCAAGGCCGTGCTGCTGCCCGGGGCGAAGGTGTCCCTGGTCAATGAAAAAACGGGCGACACCAAGACCTGGCAGTATCAGGACGGCCTGCGCGGCTACCTGTCGGAAGCGCTGTCGGGGGCGGAGCTGATGGTGCCGTTCTTCGAGGGGGCGCAATACGCGGGCGCCGACCACGAGAACTTCGCCGAAGGCGAGGGCGCCCAGTGGGTGGTGGCCTGGACTGAAGACGGCAACGCGATGCGCGAGTCGTACGTAAACCTGATTCCAACGCCTGCTGGCGGCACCCATGAGTCCGGCCTGCGCGAAGGCCTGTTCGGCGCGGTCAAGGGCTTCGCCGAGCTGCACAGCCTGCTGCCCAAGGGCGTCAAGCTGCTGCCCGAAGACGTGTTCGCGCGCGCCAGCTTCGTGCTGTCGGCCAAGGTGCTGGACCCGCAATTCCAGGGCCAGATCAAGGAACGGCTCAACAGCCGCGATGCGGTGCGCCTGGTCGGCGGCTTTTCCAAGAGCGCGCTGGACCTGTGGCTGCACAGCAACGTCGAGTACGGCAAGAAGCTGGCCGAACTGGCCATCCGCCAGGCCCAGGCGCGCCAGCGCTCGGCCCAGAAGGTCGAAAAGCGCAAGAGCTCGGGCGTGGCCGTGCTGCCGGGCAAGCTGACCGATTGCGAGTCCAGCGACGCGACCCGCACCGAAGTCTTCCTGGTCGAGGGCGACTCCGCGGGCGGTTCCGCCAAGATGGGCCGCGACAAGGAATTCCAGGCCATCCTGCCGCTGCGCGGCAAGGTGCTCAATTCCTGGGAAGTGGACCGCGACCGGCTCTTCGCCAACAACGAGATCCATGACATTTCCGTCGCCATCGGCGTGGACCCGCACGGCCCCGGCGACACGCCGGACCTGTCGGGCCTGCGCTACGGCCGCATCTGCATCCTGTCCGACGCCGACGTCGACGGCTCGCATATCCAGGTGCTGCTGCTGACGCTGTTCTACAAGCACTTCCCCAAGCTGGTCGAGGCCGGCAACGTGTTCGTGGCCAAGCCGCCGCTGTTTCGCCTGGACGTGCCGGCGCAGGGCAAGCGTCCGGCGCGCAAGATCTACTGCCTGGACGAAGGCGAGCTCGAGGCCGCGCAAGACAAGTTGCGCAAGGAAGGCGCGCGTGAAGGCGCATGGGCCGTCAGCCGCTTCAAGGGCCTGGGTGAAATGAATCCCGAGCAGCTCTGGGAAACCACCATGAATCCGGATACGCGCCGCCTGCTGCCCGTGGGCTACGGCGACCAGACGCCCGAAGACACCACCCGCATGTTCGACATGCTGATGGGCAAGGGCGAGTCCTCGCAGCGCCGCGCCTGGATCGAAGAGAAGGGCAATCTGGCGGAGCTGGACATCTGATGGCCGCGTCCGCGCCCGGCTCGGCCCGCATGGACGTCCAGATGACGGCCGACGACTACGCCGATTTCGCCGCTTATGTGTACAGGCGGCCGGAGCTGCGCCGCCGCCGCTATCGCTCGCATCTGCGTTTCGCGGTCCTGATGATCGTGGCCCTGCTGGCCTACCTGATCTGGCAGACCTGGGACGGCAATATGCCGAACTGGGGGCGGATCCTGCCCGTGTACTTCCAGGGGCTGGCGGTGGGCCTGGGCATCCTGGCGCTGCTGGCGCTGGCCTACGAGTACGTCCTGCCGTCGCTGGTCAGGATGAACACGCGCCGCATGCTGAAAAGGCAGCCCGACGAGTTGTTCCTGGGCCGCCATCAGCTGGATTTCGGCGCTGAGGGCATCACGGATACCACTTCCACCGCCTCCGGACGCATGGACTGGTCCGATGTGCGGCGGGTCGAGGAAACCCCGGAGCATCTCTATGTCATTCTCGGCACCTTGCAAGGCGTGATCATCCCCAAGCGCGGGCAGGATGCCGCCACGCTGGATGCGGTGCGGGCCCAGTTGCGCGCGCATGTCGCGGACACGCAGTTGATGTCGTCCGCGCAGGCGCTTTGACGCCGTTTCGATGAAATTGTCTACCTGAATACATCATGACCGACAGCAATCAACCCGGTTTGTTCGATTCCAACCCGCCCGGCGGCGATGGCGGTGGCGATGGCGACGCCGCCATCACCCTGGCGCGCTACGCGGAGCAGGCCTACCTGGACTACGCGGTTTCCGTGGTGCGCGGCCGCGCCCTGCCGGACGTGGGCGACGGGCAGAAACCCGTGCAGCGCCGCATCCTGTACGCCATGCAGGCGATGGGGCTGGCCGCCGGCGCCAAGCCCGTGAAGTCCGCGCGCGTCGTGGGCGACGTGCTGGGCAAATACCATCCTCATGGCGACCAGGCCGCCTATGACGCGATGGTGCGGATGGCGCAGGACTTCTCCCTGCGCTATCCGCTGATCGACGGCCAGGGCAACTTCGGTTCGCGCGACGGCGACAACGCCGCCGCCATGCGATACACCGAAGCCCGCCTGACGCCCATCGCCAAGCTGCTGCTGGACGAGCTGGACGAGGGCACCGTGGACTTCGTGCCCAACTACGACGGCAGCCAGCAGGAACCGCAGATGCTGCCGGCGCGCTTGCCCGTGATGCTGCTCAACGGCGCCTCGGGCATCGCGGTCGGCATGGCCACCGAGATCCCGCCGCACAACCTGCGCGAAGTGGCGCAGGCCTGCGTGGCGCTGATCAAGCATCCGCAGCTGCCGGACGCCGAGCTGCATGCCCTGATCCCGGGTCCGGACTTCGCGGGCGGCGGGCAGATCATCACGCCGGCCGCGGACATCGCCCAGATCTATGCGGGCGGCCGCGGTTCGCTCAAGGTGCGTGCGCGCTGGCAGTTCGAGGAAATGGCGCGCGGCCAGTGGCAGTTGGTGGTCACCGAGCTGCCGCCCGGCGCCTCGGGCCAGAAGGTGCTGGAAGAGATCGAGGAAATCACCAACCCCAAGGTCAAGACCGGCAAGAAGAGCCTGACGCCCGAGCAGACGCAGGCCAAGGCCGTGATGCTGAACCTGCTGGACGCCGTGCGCGACGAGTCGGGCAAGGACGCCGCCGTGCGCCTGGTCTTCGAACCCAAGACCTCGCGCGTGGACCGCGACGAATTCGTCAACACGCTGCTGGCGCAGACCAGCATGGAAAGCAGCGCGTCCATCAACCTGGTGTGCATAGGCACTGACGGCCGCCCGCGCCAGAAGGGCCTGCGCGACGTCCTGGTCGAATGGGTGGCGTTCCGCACCAACACCGTGGTGCGCCGCACGCGCTTCCGCCTGGACAAGGTCATCGACCGCATCCACGTGCTGGAAGGCCGCATGGTCGTCTACCTGAACGTGGACGAAGTCATCCAGACGATCCGTGAATCCGACGAGCCGCGCGCCGCGCTGATGGAACGCTTCAAGCTGTCCGAACGGCAGGCCGAGGACATCCTGGAAATGCGCCTGCGCCAGCTGGCCCGCCTGGAAGGCTTCAAGATCGAACAGGAACTGGCCGACAAGCGCGAAGACCAGGTGCGCCTGCAGGAACTGCTGGACAATCCCGCCACGCTCAAGCGCCTCTTGATCAAGGAGATCGAGACCGACGCCAAGCAATACGGCGACGACCGCCGCACGCTGATCGAGACCGCCGAGCGCGCCGTGCTCGAAACCAAGGTTCTGGACGAGCCGGTCACCGTGATCGTGTCGCAAAAGGGCTGGCTGCGCGCTCGCCAGGGCCACGGCCACGACGCCGCGCAATTCGGCTTCAAGCAGGGCGACGATATGTACGGCGCCTTCGAGTGCCGCACCACCGATACGCTGATCGCGGTGGGCGACAACGGGCGCGTCTATTCGGTGCCGGTAGCCGGGCTGCCTTCGGCCCGCGGCGACGGCCAGCCGGTCACCACCATGATCGACCTGGGCAGCGGCACGCGCATCGTCCACACGATCGCGGCCGCGGCCGACAGCCGCTGGCTGCTGGCCACGCGCGGAGGCTATGGCTTTGCCGCCAAGCTGTCCGACATGGTCAGCCGCCAGCGCGCCGGCAAGCAGTTCATCACCCTGGAAGAGGGCGACGAACTTCTGCGTCCGGTGCCGCTGTTCGACGGCGCCAAGCAATTGGCGCTGTTGTCGCACAAGGGCAAGTTCCTGGTCTTCGGCCTGGACGAGGTCAAGACGCTGTCCGGCGGCGGCCGCGGCACCATCCTGATGGGGCTGGACGGCACCGACAAGCTGGACCAGACCGTGCCCATCGGCGCGGGCGGCCTGCGCGCCGCGGGCATCTACCGCAACAAGCACACCGAGGACATCCTGGTGGGCGATGCGCTGGCTCCGTATATCGGCAAACGCGCCCGCAAGGGCCGGGCGCTGGACGTGCGGCCCAAGCAGCCGGTGTTGTCGCCCGTGCTGGGCTAGGCATCCAGCGGGTACGCAAGGGAACGGCGGGCTTCGGTCCGCCGTTTTTTTCGCTTCTTGACCGTTCCTGATATCTCGGTATTTAATAGATAGATCAATTGATCTATTAATAAAATGCGCAAGATCGACCCCATCAAGCAGCAGGAACGGCGGAACCAGATATTGGCGGCGGCAGCGGATTGCTTTGCCGAGCAGGGTTTCCATTCGACCTCGACGGCGCAGATCTGCGCTCGTGCCGGCATGAGCCCCGGCAACCTGTTCCATTACTACGGCAGCAAGGCCGAGATCATCGAAGCGCTGATCGCCTCGGACACGGAGTCCGCGAGCGCACTGATGCGGACGGCGTGTGCCGCGCCGGACGCGAGGCGGGCGCTGGCGGATTGGGTGGCCGCGCAATTGGCGTTGCATCAGGACCCGGCCTACGTCAGGCTGGGCATGGAAATCCTGGCCGAGGCCGTGCGCAACCCTCGCGTGCATGCGCTGGTGATGGAAAACGAGGCGGCGCGCAAGGCCGGCCTGGTGGGGTTGCTGGAAACGATCTGGGCGCAACGGGCGCCGCCGCAGCCCGCGGTTGAGATGGCCGACACGCTGTTGCTGCTGCTGGACGGCGTCTACAGCCGTTCGGTGGTCGACCCCGCATGCGGCGCGGCGGCGGGCAGCCGGCTCCTGGAGCAGGCTTTGTTGCGCTGCCTGCCCGGCGATGCGGAGCCGGGCGCAGCCGCAGGGAGGCAGGCATGAGCGCGGTGGCAAACCACAAGCGGCTGGAGCAGGTCGACGCGCTGCGCGGCTTCGCGCTGTTCGGCATCCTGGTGGTCAACATCGGCGTGTTCTCCTCGCCGTTCTACGGCGCGGGCATCGCCGACCCGGCCTATTCGCAGCCGCTGGACCTGACCGTGCGCTGGCTGATCGCCTGGTTGTTCGAAACCAAGTTCTACCTGCTGTTCTCGTTCCTGTTCGGCTACAGCTTCACCTTGCAGATGGCCGCGGCCGAACGCAGCCAGGCGGCTTTCGCGCCGCGTTTCCTGCGGCGTCTGATGGGCCTGGCTTTGCTGGGGCTGGCGCATGCCGTGCTGTTCTACCAGGGCGACATACTCCTGACCTACGCATTGCTGGGACTTGCGCTGCTGCTGTGCCGGCGGATGGAACCGCGGCGGGCGCTGCGCATTTCGCTATGGCTCATCGTGCTGACGGCCTCGTTGTGGGCCATCCTGGGCGCGCTGAGCTATCTGGACCCGGTGCCGCCCGGGTACGAGGCGCAGTACCACGCGGATGCCCTGGCGGCGATCGACGCGTACCGCGGAACCCTAGGCACGACCATCGCGCAGCATGTGAAGGAGCTCACCGGGGGCGTGTGGTTTACGGTGCTGTTCGTGCAGGGGCCGTTCGTGTTCGCCATGTTCCTGGCGGGCTATGCGCTGGGCCGTCGCGATGCCTTGGCCGATCCCTGGCGCGAGCCGCGGGCGCTGTGGCTGCTGTGCGCGTTGGGCCTGATACCGGGCCTGGCCGGTTCCGCGCTGTATGCCTTCACGTCGCTGCCGTCGGCGGGCGTGGCCTGGGAATTGCCGGGGCTGGCGGCGGACCTGCTGACCGCGCCGCTGCTCAGCATGTCATACGCGGCGGCCTTGCTGCTGGCCATGCGCACGGGGCCCGGCGCACGGCTCGCGGGTTGGCTGGCGCCGGCCGGGCGGATGGCGTTGAGCAACTACCTGATGCAATCGGTCGTCTGCGCCTTCTTGTTCACCGGCTGGGGTCTGCGCCTGTTTGCCGCGGTCTCGCCGCTGGCGGCATTCGGCATCGCCGTGGCGATTTTCGCGGCGCAGTTGCCGCTGTCCGCCTGGTGGCTGCGGCGCCACGCCTACGGTCCGGTAGAGTGGTTTCTGCGCGCGCTCACCATCGGCGCATGGCCGGCCTGGCGGCGCGCGCGGGCGGACTGATCAGACCGGCTTGGCGCGCAGTTGGCCGACGGCGGCGCCGCCGTCGCGCCGGCCCTGGCGCGTCCACATGCCCGCCAGCAACAGCAGCGCCGGCACGTACACCCAGAAGTCGGACCAGCGCCGCGGGTTGGGCGCCTTCACTTCCAGCACGTCCCAGCCTTGTTCCCAGCCGGCGCGCTGGGCGCGGCTGCCGAAGCGCACGCCGCCGATCTGCGTCTGGTCGCCCAGGCTCATCAGCGTCAGTCCGGCCTCGGCCAGGCGTTTGCGGCCCGCGTCCTGCCCGGCAGCGTTGTCGGTCAATTCGGGCAGGGCGACCGCCACGGTCTTGGTCAGCTCGTCGCCTTCCAGGTTGATGCCGCGCAGGACCACGGTGAGCCGCCCGTTGTCGGGGAGCGCTGCCGCGATGGCCTGCATCTCGGACGCCGGGCGGCTTTCATGGCGCGGCGCGAAATGGTCCATGAACCAGTCCGGGCGGAACAGCATGAACGTGACCAGCAGCAGCACGCCGACTTCGGCCAGGGTGCAGCGCACGCGGAACCAGCGCATGGTGGCGGCGGCGAAGGTCAGCGAGGCCAGCGTGGCGCCGGCCACGACCAGGGCCAGTTCCCAGCCATAGGTGACGTCGATCAGCAGCAGCATGGGATTGAACACGAACATGAACGGCAGGATGGCCGTGCGCGCCGCGTAGGTCACGCCCTGGATGCCGGTCTTGATCGGATCCTCGCCCGAGATGGCCGCGGCCGCGAACGTGGCCAGGCCGACGGGCGGCGTGATGTCGGCCATGATGCCGTAGTAGAAAACGAACATGTGCACCGCGATCAGCGGAATCACCAGGCCGCTCTGCGCGCCCAGCTCCACCACCACGGGCGCCATCAGCGTCGCCATCAGGATGTAGTTGGCCGTGGTCGGCATGCCCAGGCCCAGGATCAGGCACACCACCGCCGTGAAGATCAGCATCAACAGCACGTTGCCCATCGACACCAACTCGACGAAGGCGGTCATGCGCAGGCCCAGGCCGGTGAGGGTGATGGCGCCCACGATCAGTCCCGCGGTGCCGCAGGCGATGGCGATGCCTATCATGTTGCGGGCGCCGTCTTCCAGGCCGCCGATGGCGTCGCGCCAGCCCTGGCGCCAGGCCGCGGGCAGCGGCTGCTTGCGGAACCAGGCGATCAGCGGACGCTGCGTCACCATCTGGAACAGCATCGCCATTGCCGCCCAGAACGCCGACAGCCCGGCCGACAGTTCTTCCACGCTCAGGCACCAGACCAGGATGCCGATGGGAATCAGGAAATAGAGCCCGGCGCGCACCGTGGGCCAGGGCTGCGGGCGCACGGGATGATTGATGTCGATGTCCTGCGGCAGGTCGGGATGGCGCGCCGCCACGCGCAGCAGCCAGAGATAGAGCACGGCCAGCATGGCCAGCAGCACCCAGATGGCCGCGGCGCCGGCCACCGCCTGCACGCCCGTGCCTATCCAGTAGACCGCGCCCATCACCAGCAAGGTGCCGCTGATGCCCATGCCCCAGCCGGCCAGCTTCTGCAGCGGCGTGCGGGCCGGGCCGGAGGCCATCATGGGCTGGATGCCCAGTTTCAGGGCTTCCAGGTGGACGATGTAGAACAGCGCGATGTAGGAAATCGCGGCCGGCAGGATCGCGTGGCGGATGATGTCGGTATAGGGGATGCCGACATACTCGATCATCAGGAAGGCAGCCGCGCCCATCACGGGCGGCATGATCTGGCCGTTGACGGACGATGCGGTTTCGATGGCGCCGGCGCGCACGCCGCCGTATCCGGCCTTCTTCATGAGCGGAATCGTGAAGATGCCGCCCGTCACCACGTTGGCCACGGAAGATGCCGACACCAGGCCATTGACGGCCGAGGACACCACGGCCACCTTGGCCGGCCCGCCCCGCAGGTGCCCCAGCAGCGCGAACGACACCTGCATCATGTAGTTGCCGGCGCCGCACTTGTCCAGCATGGAGCCCAGCAGCACGAAGATGAAGATGTACGACACCGACACGCCCAGCGCCACGCCATAGACGCCTTCCGTCGTCAGCCACATATGCGACATCAGGCGTTCCAGCGAAGCGCCGCGGTGCGCCAGCACGTCGGGCAGCCAGGGGCCGGCCAGGGCGTAGGCGACGAACACCAGGCCCAGTACGGTCATGGGCAGGCCGAGCGCGCGGCGCGTCACTTCCAGCAGCAGCGCCAGGCCGATGACGGCGGTGGCCACGTCCATGGTCGTGGGCTGGCCGGGGCGGCCCGCCAGCTCGTTGTAGAAGAGGTACAGATAACTGCCGCAAAAGCCCGCCATCAGCGCCAGCGCCCAGTCGTACCAGGGCATGCGGTCGCGCGCCGAACGCTTGCTGGCGGGGTAGGCCAGGTAGCCCAGGAACATCGCGATGCCCAGATGCAGGGCGCGCGCTTCGGTATCGTTGAAGATGCCCCAGTTCAGCGAGAACGGCAGCGGCGATGCATACCAGAGCTGGAAGACGGACCAGATCAGCGCGCCCGCGGCCAGCGTGGCGCCCGCCAGGCCGCGCACATTGCGGCCTCCGCGGTCGGCGTCGGCGACCAGTTGTTCCAGGTCCGGGGCCGGCGTGTGCGGCTCTTTATTCATGAAATTCCCCTACGTGTCATGGCGCGCGCCAGCGGCGCGGCGCGCGTTGAGTCCCTGCGCGCTTGCATGGCGCAAAGAGCGGCAGCCTGCGCGGCCGGGCCGCAGCCCAGGCCCGCAGGCGTGCCGTTTCAGCGGCCCTGGGGCCCGGGCCTCAGAGCAGGCCCTTTTCCTTGAAGTACTTCTCGGCGCCCGGATGCAGCGGCGCCGACAGCCCGTTCTTCACCATGTCCGCCGCCTTCAGGTTGGCGAACGCGGGGTGCAGCTTCTTGAAGTCGTCGAAGTTGTCGAACACCGCCTTGACCACGGTGTAGACCGTGGCATCGGGCACGTCGGCCGAGGTGACGAAGGTGGCGGTCACGCCGTAGGTCTTGGTCTCGGCCGGGTTGTTCGGATACAGCCCGGCCGGAATCGAGGCGTGGGCGTAGTACGGGTACTTTTCAACCAGCTTGTCCACGGCGGGGCCGGTCAGCGACACGAGCTTGGCGCCGCAGCTGGTGGTGGGATCCTGGATATTGGCCGAGGGGTGGCCCACGCCGTAGAAGAAGCCGTCGATCTTGCCGTCGCACAACGCCGAGCCGTGCTCGTCGGGGCGCAGCTCGGATGCCAGCGAAAAATCCTTGAGCGTCCAGCCCATGGTGCTCAGCAATTCCTCCATCGAGGATCGCGTGCCCGAGCCGGGATTGCCGACGTTGAAGCGCTTGCCTTTCAGCTCTTCGAAGCTCTTGATGTTGGCTTCCTTGCGCGTCACGACGGTGAAGGGCTCCGGGTGGATGGAGAACACCGAGCGCAGCTTGGTGTACGGCCCGGCCTGTTTGAATGGGCCTTCGCCCTTGTAGGCGTTGAAGCCCACGTCGGATTGCACCACGCCCAGGTCCAACTCGCCGGCCTTGATGGTGTTGGCGTTGAAGACCGAGCCGCCGGTCGATTCGACCGAGCAGCGGATGCCGTGATTGGCGCGATCCTTGTTGACCAGGCGGCAGATGGCGCCGCCGGCGGCATAGTAGACGCCGGTGACGCCGCCCGTGCCGATACTGACGAACTTCTGTTGGGCGGCGGCGGGCGCCGGCGCCGTGGACAGCAAAGCCGTGGCGAGGCCCGCGGCTGCGAGCGTCCAGGCGTTGCGATGGCCCAAGGGGTGTTTGACGGACGTGGTCATGCAAACTCCTTTTGGGGTTTTTCCCCGTGATATAGCCGGTCTTGGCCGGCGGTTGGCGCGCCCCGCGAGCCGCGGAGCACCCTGTGCGTATCATCACGAGCCCGCGCCAGGCGGGCGGCGCGGCGCAATCCCCTGCGCCGCGCTTGCAGGCGGCGGCTAGGCGCGCGCCTGCGCAATCGCGGCGTCGATGGCGCCGGTCAGACGTTCGGTCAGTTGGTCCAGCTCATCGTCGGAGATGATGAAGGGCGGGGCGAGCAGCACGTGGTCGCCTTGGCGGCCGTCGATGGTGCCGCCCATCGGATAGACCATCAGGCCGCGCGCCATGGCCTCGCGCTTGATGCGCGCGTGCAACGACAACGCGGGGTCGAAGGTCTGCTTGCTGGCGCGGTCCTGCACCAGCTCGACGCCCATGAACAGGCCGCGGCCGCGGATGTCGCCGACATGCGGATGCGCGCCCAGCGCGCTGTCCAGCCGCTGGCGCAAGCCTGCGCCCTGCGCTTGCACGCGCGCCAGCAGGCCGTCGCGCCGGATCACGTCCTGCACGGCAAGCGAGGCCGCGCAAGCGATCGCATGGCCCAGGTAGGTGTGGCCGTGCTGGAAGAAGCCACTGCCTTGCTGCATGGCAGCGACGATGCGCTGCTGCACCATCACCGCCCCGATGGGTTGATAGCCGCCGCCCAAGCCCTTGGCGATGGTGATCAGGTCGGGCGTGACGCCTTCCTGCTCCACCGCGTACAGCGTGCCGGTGCGGCCCATGCCGCACATGACTTCGTCGGCGATCAGGAGCACGCCGTGGCGGTCGCAGACTTCGCGGATGCGGCGGAAATAGCCCGGCACCGCCGTGACGGCGCCGGCGGTGGCGCCGACCACGGGTTCAGCCACGAAAGCCATCACCGTGCCGGGGCCCAGGCGCTCGAAGGTCTGTTCCAGCTCCTGCGCCAGGCGCTCGCCGTATTGCTCGGCGCTTTCGTCCTCGCGCTGGTCGCGGTAGGCGTAGCAGGGCGAGACGTGCTCGACTTCGATCAGCAGCGGCGCGAATTGCGCGCGGCGCCAGGCGTTGCCGCCCACCGCCAGCGCGCCCAACGTGTTGCCGTGATAGCTCTGGCGCCGCGCCACGATGCGGCGGCGTTCCGGCTGGCCGATTTCCACGAAGTACTGGCGCGCCATTTTCAGCGCGGCTTCGACGGCTTCCGACCCGCCGGAGACGAAGTAGGCGTGGGAAATGCCTGGCGGCGCGTCGGCCACCAGGCGCTCGGCCAACTGTTCCGCGACCTCGGTGGTGAAGAAGCTGGTGTGGGCATAGGCCAGCGCGTCGATCTGCGCGTGCATGGCGGCCTGGACGTCAGGGTGGTTGTGCCCCAGGCAGGAGACCGCCGCGCCGCCCGAACCGTCGAGGTAGGAGCGGCCGGCGCTGTCATAAACCCACACGCCCTGGCCGCGTACCGCGACGGGGGGCGTCTGGCGCAATGAACGATGCATGACGTGGGTGTGGCTCATGGGGCAATTCCGCAATGCAGGAGGTTGAAGGCGACGTCGGGCGGGGTGTCAGGCGGGGCGGCGCGGCGGGGCGCTGCTCCAATAAACGTTGTCGTTGAGCAGGCGTTGTTCCACTTCTGTCAGGCGGTTCAGCACCTCGTCGCCGCCGCGCGCGGTCAAACGCGCGATCAGGTGCTCGGCCAGGCCCAGCAGGCCAGCCGTGGTGTGGAAGAACGAACCGGGTCCCTGGCGCGCCGGGCGGGCCCGCACGCCTTCGCGGTCCGGGGGCGCGAAGCGCAGCACATGGCGGGCGTCGACGGCCAGCGGCGACAAGGGATCATCGGTCAGCGCGATGAGCGCCACGCCGCGCTGCGCGGCCTGGCGGGCCAGCTGCACGGTGGCGGTGGGATAGGGCGCCTGGGAGATAACGATCAGCGCGTCGCCGGTTCCCAGATTGTCGGCCTGCTCGGCGGGCGCGCCGCCCAGGCCATCTATGAGCACGCTGTTGCGCCGCACCAGCTGGTAGGCGTAGCGCATCTGAAAGGCAATGCCGAAGGCCGAGCGCGTACCCAGGAAGCCGACCTGCCGGGCTTGCAGCAGGGTCTGCACGGCGGCATCGAAGGCGGACGGAGGATTCAGCGCGCAGACGGAACTCATGGCCTGTATCTGGTAGTCGGTGAGCACGTCGTGCCCTGGCGCGGCGGGGTCTCCCGCCGCGGCCTGCAGGGCGGCCGCGCGCTCGCGCAGCCCCGGCGTGGCTTGCCCCGCCAAGGCCTGCTGGAACGGCTGGCGGAAATCCTCGTAGCTGGAAAAGCCGACGGCCCGCGCCAGCCGCAACATGGTTGCCGGCGCCACCCCCAGGGTCTGCGCCTGGCGCCGCATGGACCACAGGCCGACTTCGGCGGGATGCGCCACGACCCAGTGCGCCGCCCGTTGCAGTTCCGGCGGCAGCTGTTCCAGTTTTTCCTGGAGGGTTAGAAGAAGGTCGGATGGCAGCGTCATGTACGGCAGCAGGTTCCTGTAAAAAACAGATGATAGATCCGTGATAAATAAAAAAACATCTGTTTTTCTAAGGATTTCCACCTAGTGCAAAGAATAGGGCCGATGAAGTGCCGCGCAGGTAAGTCCTTGAAATTAGCTGTCATCCTCCGCAAATTGGCGCCCATTTACTTACATCGTGCAACGGGATTTTTGTTTGACGGGAATGAATCGTGCGCATATCATTTGTGTAGAAATGAATTTGACCGAACCTTCTTCCCATGACTGACGCCGCGAAATCCGATCCCTCACAGCAATACGATTTGCGCATCTTGCGGGCGCTGCGCCGCATCACGCGTTCCATCGCCTTGCATTCGCGCCAGTTGTCCGCCGTCAGCCACATCACGGCGCCGCAGCTGATGTGCCTGCGCACCGTGATCGCCAATGGCCCGATGACAGCCACCGCCATCAGCCGCGAAATGCACGTCAGTCCCAGCACCGTGGTCGGGATCCTGGATCGCCTGGAGGACAAGGGCTTGATCCGCCGCGAACGCGGCCGCGAAGACCGCCGCATCGTATTCGTCACGGCCACGGACGCGGGCCGCGAGCTGGCGCAAGGCGCGCCGTCGCCGCTGCAAAAGCACCTGGCCGACGCGCTCAACGCCTTGCCCGAACTTGAACAGGCCACCATCACGCTGTCCCTGGAGCGCATCGTGGCGCTCATGGAACAGGACGGCCAGGCCGCCGTCGACACGCATGGCGACGTGTCATCGCCCATTCTTGAAGTGCCCACGGGCGGGGCGCCCCCTGAATCAGGAATCGTTGCATGAGAAAAAACGAACTGGATACCCCAACCCTCTCAAGTGCCGTGGCGCCGGCGGTCAGCGCGCAGACCCATACCATGCGTCTGCCCGACCGCAAAGACGGCGCCGCCATCCACCGCCTCATTTCCGAGTGCCCGCCGCTCGACCTGAATTCCCTCTACGCGTACCTGCTCCTTGCTGAGCACTTCCGCGACACCTGCGTCCTGGCCGAAAGCGCCGGCGGACGCATCGACGGTTTTATCTCCGCATACGTGATCCCGGACCGGCCCGACACCTTGTTTGTCTGGCAGGTCGCGGTGCACACCCGCGCACGCGGCCATCGACTGGGCCGCGCCATGCTTCGCGAGCTCTTGCGCCGCAAGGGTCTCGAGCATGTCCGCTATCTCGAAACCACGGTGGGGCCTGACAACCAGGCATCGCGCCGCAGCTTTGCCGGCCTGGCCGGCGAGCTTGGCGCCCACGTCTCCGAACAGCCGTTCTTCGACCGGCAGCTTTTCGGCGGCGCGGACCATGACGACGAGATGTTGTTGAGGATAGGTCCGTTCGCCTTGCCGGCGCCCTAGGGGCGGCGCAAGCCCAGCGGTCTTATCGAATTACCGGGATGGTTGGCCGATCCGGATGCGCTCGCGCACCCGGAGGGGTTCTGGCCGCCCGTCCACTTATGAGATGAAAAGGGAGGATTAATCATGGACTTGAAGATCTTTGACCGGATGGAGTCGGAGGTACGGGGCTACATCCGGTCGTTCCCCGTGATATTCAGCCAGGCCCGGGGCTCGACCCTGATCGATGAGGACGGCACCGAGTACATCGATTTCTTCAGCGGCGCCGGCACGCTGAACTATGGCCACAACAATCCTGTTCTGAAGGAAAAGCTGCTGGAGTACGTCCAATCGGACGGCGTGGTGCACGGCCTGGACATGGCCACCAGCGCGAAGAAGCGTTTCCTGGAGACGGTGGACCGCGTGCTGCTCAAGCCGCGCAACTGGCAATACACCTTGCAGTTCACCGGCCCGACCGGCACCAATGCAGTGGAAGCGGCGCTGAAGATCGCGCGCCAGGTGAAGGGGCGTCCCAACGTCATCTCTTTCACCCACGGTTTTCACGGCGTGAGCGGCGGCTCGCTGGCGGTGACGGCCAACATGAAGTTCCGCGAGGCGTCCGGCTATGCGCTGGGCAACACCACCTTCATGCCCTACGACGGCTACTTCGGTCCGGACGTGGACACCATGGCCTATCTTGAACGCATGCTGGAAGATCCCAGCAGCGGCATGGACAAGCCTGCCGCCGTCATTGTGGAAACGGTGCAGGGTGAGGGCGGCGTCAACGTGGCGACGCTGCGCTGGCTGAAGGAACTGGACAAGCTATGCAAGCGCCACGACATGCTGCTGATCGTGGACGACATCCAGGTCGGCTGCGGGCGCACCGGCACCTTCTTCAGCTTCGAGGCCGCCGGCATCCGGCCCGACATCATCACCCTGTCGAAATCGCTGTCCGGCTTCGGCCTGCCGATGTCGCTGGTGCTGATGAAGCCCGAGCTGGACATCTGGAAGCCCGGCGCCCACAGCGGCACCTTCCGCGGCAACAACCTGGCTTTCGTCACGGCGACCCAGGCGCTGGAAACCTACTGGGCCAACACCGCCTTCACCACCGAGATCCAGCGCAAGGAGCGCCAGGTGCGCGACTGGCTGGAGAACCTGGTGCACAGCTATCCCAACGCCGGCCTGTCGGTGCGCGGCCGCGGCCTGATCCAGGGGCTGGTGTGCAACGCCACGCCCGCGCTGGCCAACCGCATCGCGCAGAACGCCTTCAAGAAGGGCGTCGTGATCGAAACCTCGGGCGCGCACGATGAAGTGCTGAAGCTGCTGCCCGCCCTGACCATCGAGGAAGAGCTGCTGGGCAAGGGCCTGGATGTGATCGAAGCCAGCGTCGCGGAAGCGCTTGCCGAAGAAGGACAGTCCGCCCGCATCCTGAAATTTGGAGGAAAACGTCAATGATCGTGCGCAATGTCAAAGATGTGATCGGCACCGCCGATGAAGTCCGCACCGATACCTGGGTCAGCCGCCGCGTGCTGCTGAAGAAGGACGGCATGGGCTTCTCCTTTCACGAAACCACCATCTTTCCGGGCGGCCGCACCCACATCCACTACAAGAACCATCTTGAAGCGGTGTGGTGCATCGAAGGCGATGGTTCCATCGAGACCATCGCCGACGGCAAGAAGTACGAACTCGGACCCGGCGTGGTCTATGCCCTGAACGAACACGACGAGCACTGGCTGTGCGGCGGCAAGGAGCCGCTGCGGGTCATCTGCGTCTTCAACCCGCCGCTGACTGGCCAGGAAGTGCACGACAAAGAAGGCGTCTACGCCTTGCCTGAAGCCGAAGCCCAAGCGGCCTGAAATACAAGGAGGTTCGCATGATCTCACCTGCACAGGATCCGTACGCCTCCCGTACGGATCGAAGTTCCGCCATCATCGCCCGCCAGGATCCGGTGGTCTATGAAAACGGCCAGTACGCCGGCGCATTGAACGCCGGCCAGGTCGAGCAGTACGAGCGCGACGGCTTCATCCTGTTGGAAAACCTGTTCTCCGACGATGAAATCCGCGCGCTGTCCACCGAGGTAGAGCGCATGACGCGCGACCCCTCGATCATCCGCCGCGAAGAGTCCATCACCGAGCCCGGCAGCAATGCGGTGCGCTCGATCTTCATGGTGCACGTGCTCAACCCCATCCTGTCGCGCCTGGTGCGCGATCCGCGGCTGGTCAACGTGGCGCGGCAGATCCTGGGTTCCGAGGTGTACATCCACCAGTCGCGCGCCAACATGAAGCCCGGCTTCAAGGGCAAGGAGTTCTACTGGCACTCCGACTTCGAGACCTGGCACGTCGAAGACGGCATGCCGGCGATGCGCGCGCTCAGCTGCTCGGTGCTGCTGACCGACAACAACGAGTGCAACGGACCCCTGATGCTGGTGCCCGGATCGCATCGCCAATTCATCTCGTGCGTGGGCGAAACGCCGAATGAACACTACAAGCAGTCGCTGAAGAAGCAGGAATACGGCGTGCCGGATCCGGTCAGCCTGCAACTGCTGGTGGAGCAGGGCGGCATCCGCTCCATGACGGCCAAGGCCGGCTCGGTGGTGTTCTTCGACTGCAATACGATGCACGGCTCCAACAGCAACATTTCGCCGTGGCCGCGCGCCAATGTGTTCATGGTCTACAACAGCATGGAGAACACCTTGAATCCGCCCAAGTATGGGCTTACGCCGCGTCCCGAGCACATCGCGACGCGCAAGGGATTCAAGGCGGTCACGCCGCTGGATACCTTGAAGCTGGTCGGAGGCTGAGCCTCCTGTGAGAAAGCCCAGGCGTTGCCTGGGCTTTTTTCTTGTGGGCGTCTGCTATTCTCTGCGCACTTCGCCACATTGAGGCTCCGCACGCCATGTCCGCCCGCATACTCAGCCTGCACATCTACCCGGTCAAATCCTGCGCAGGCATCGCGCTGAACGAATCGCCCATCGACCGCGCGGGGCTGGCCCATGACCGCCGCTGGATGCTGATCGGCGCCGACGGCCAATTCATGACGCAGCGGCAGTGGCCGGCGATGGCGCTGATCCGCACGGCGCTCACCGGGCAGGCCTTGCGCCTGACCGCGCCGGGCATGCCCGATCTGGACGTGCCGCTCGATGGCTCGGAACTTTCGCCTGAGGCCGAAAGCGTGACAGTCTGGAAGGACAGCATCGCCGCGCGGCGCGAAAGCGCGGCTGCGGGGCAGTGGCTGTCGGATTTTCTCAAGACGCCGTGCCGGCTGTATAAGGTGGACGCGGCCGCGCGGCGGCCGGCCAAACTCGATTGGGTGGGGCGCTGGATCGAGGCGCATCCGGATCTGGCGGACAGCTTTTCGGGCGACCATCATTTCGGCTTCGCCGACGGCTTTCCGCTGTTGGTGGCGAACCAGGCGTCGCTGGACGACCTGAACGCCCGCCTGCGGGCCAAGGGCGTGGCGCCGGTGCCGATGGACCGCTTCCGGCCCAATATCGTGGTCGAGGGCGAATGGGAAGCCTTCGAGGAAGACCACACCGCCATGATCGAGGCCGCGGGCGTGAAGATGGCTTTCGTCAAGCCTTGCACCCGTTGCTCGATTCCCGATATCGACCAGAACACCGCCCAGCAGTATGAAGAGCCTGGCCGCACGCTGGCGGGTTACCGCAACCTGGACATCGGCGTGGTGTTCGGCCAGAACGCCATTCTGGACGTGCCCGAAGGCGCGCGCCTGAAGGTGGGTGACGGGGTCGGGATCGAACTGGATTTCTGATCCCGGACCCGGCGCGCCGGGGAGGCTACACGCCCATTTGCTTGGCGATGATGCTGCGCATGATCTCGCTCGTGCCGCCGCCTATCGGGCCTACCCGGGCATCGCGGAAGTACATCTGCATTTCGTTCTCCATCATGTAGCCCGCGCCGCCCATGATCTGGATGCCCATGTCGGCGCACTTGCAGTTGTTTTCGGTCGCGACGACCTTGGCGATCGCGGTCTCGGAGGTGGGCTGCAGGCCGGCGTCGAGCATGTCGGCCACCCGGTAGGTCAGCACCCGCGTGGTCTCCGCCATGATCTGCATGTCGGAGAACTTGTGCGCTACCGCCTGGTATTGGCCTATCGGTTTGCCGAATTGCGTCCGGGTGTCCGCGTATTCCTTGGCGGAGTCGATGATGCGCTGGATGTTGCCGCTGGCGGCGGCCGACAGGCAGAGGCGTTCGAGATTCAGCCCGCGCATCAGGCCGTTCCAGCCGCCATTCAGGGTCCCGAGCATGTGCGCGGCCGGCACCCGGACATTGTCGAAAAACACTTCGTTGGTATGGATCATCCGCCGGCCCAGGGCCTTGAGCGGCCGTATCGTCACCCCCGGCGAGTCGGCGTCGACCATGAACAGGGTGATGCCATGGCGCCCCGCATCGCGGTCTGTCTTGGTTGCAACCACCAATTGGTGGGCGACATGCGCGCAGGTGATGAATACCTTCTGGCCGTCGATGACGTAGTCGTCCGCGTCCTGCACCGCTCTCGTGCGGATGGCGCTGACATCGGATCCCGCCTCGGGTTCCGTCAGGCATAGGGCCATGCGCGTCTTGCCGCTGATGATGCGGGGCAGGATCCTGTGTTTTACCGCTGCCGATGCGCCATGGCTGATCTGCATGCCGCCGTAGACCACGGTCGCCAGGTACGCCGACGCCATCTGCGCATTGTGATAGGCGACCGTCTCGATGAAGATCGCCAGATCCTTGAAGGAGCTGCCGCTGCCGCCGAAGTCCGCGCCATAGGGCAGGCCCATCCAGCCGGCCCGCGCCAACGCGTCGTAGGCTTCGAAAGGGAATTCGCTCGCATCGTCGAGTTCGCGGATCTTCTCCCGGGGCAGCGCCTGTTCAAGCAGGGGCAGCACGCTGGCGCGGATCATGCGCTGAAACTCGGTCAGTTGGTAATCGTCGGGCAGGCTCACGTTTCTTACTCCCATTGATGTGGTGCCGGTCTGGTATGCAAGTACCGTGCCACCCGCGCCCTTCCTCCTGGGAAGGGGCGGTTCAACGAGGGGAAGGGGGCGATCCGCGGCGACATGTGCGCCGTGCGCACATTCGTGTCGCCGGGAAGAAACGGGGCCGGCGGGCGGCCGGGATCGCGCAGCCCGCCGCAGGGGTCTTAAGCCGAGGACAGCTTCAGGCCTACCAGGCCGAGCACGATGAGGGCGACGCTGGCGATGCGCATCCAGCTGGTGGACTCGCCGAACAGCACGATGCCGGCCACGAAGGCGCCGATGGTGCCTATGCCCACCCATACCGCATAGGCGGTGCCCAGGGGCAGGGATTTCATCGCCACCGCCAACAGCCAGACGCTGATGGCCATGCCCCCGGCGGTGATGACCGACGGCCAGAGGCGGGTAAATCCGTGGGTGTATTTCAGGCCTACGGCCCAGACGATTTCAAACAGGCCTGCGAGAACCAGGATGATCCAGGTCATTACGACTCCTACGCTTGTGCTGCCGGCGTGCCGCCGGCGCGAGGGGCCGTCCCCAGAATCATACGCACCGGCCGTCCGGCCGCGCGCGGCAACGGGCCGTCCCGCTGCGGCAAAAATTATAGAATACCGGGTTCATACGGCAAAACCGGGTGCCGGGCATCACTCTTGCAACACTTCGCGTTCCGGGCGCGAAACCAGGATATTTATCATGCAACGCATCATGCTGCGGGCAAAACTGCACCGCGCCACGGTCACCGAAGCCGACCTTCACTACGAAGGATCTTGCGGCATCGACGAAGACTTGCTCGACGCCGCCGGCATGCGCGAGTTCGAACGCATCGAGCTCTACAACGTCACCAACGGCGAACGCTTCGACACCTACATCATCAAGGCGGCCCGCGGCAGCGGCGCCATCTCCTTGAACGGCGCCGCCGCGCGCCGCGCCCAGGTCGGCGATCTGCTGATCATCTGCACCTATGGCCCGATGTCCGAAGCCGATTCGGCCACGCACAAGCCGCAGGTGGTCCTGCTGGACGACGCCAACCGCGTCAAGGAAATCCGCAAGTTCCCGGCCTGAGGCCGGGCCGGGCGGAGCGCCCCACGCGCGGCGCTCCGCCAAAACCCTGAACCGTTTCATCATGAGCTTCCAGGTCATCATCCAACCCAGCCAGCACCAATTTCCGGCCGAACCCGGCCAGACCGTGCTCGATGCCGCGCTGGCCGCTGGCATCGTCCTGCCGTATAGCTGCCGCAACGGCGCCTGCTCCACCTGCAAGGGCCGCGTGGTGTCCGGGGAGTTCGATGCCGGGCAGTACCCCGCGCAGATTCTTTCGCCCGAGGAGCTGGCCGACGGCTACACGCTGTTCTGCCAGGCTCGGCCTGAATCCGACATGGTGGTCGAATCCACCGAAGTCCGCCTGGCCAGCGACATCCAGATCCGCAAGCTGCCTTCGCGCGTACAGGCGCTGGAACGCGTGGCCCCGGATGTCACGGTGATCAAGCTGCAGTTGCCCGCTTCCGAGCAGTTCCGCTATTACGCCGGCCAGTACATCGAAGTCATCCTGAAGGACGGCCGCCGGCGCAGCTATTCGATGGCGGGCGCGCCGCACACCGGCAGCCCGCTGGAGCTGCACATCCGGCACATGCCGGGCGGCGTGTTCACCGACCACGTGTTCGGTGCCGGGGACACGCAGATGAAAGAGCGCGAAATCCTGCGCCTGGAAGGGCCGTTCGGCTCCTTCTTCCTGCGTGAAGACAGCGACAAGCCCGTCGTGCTCCTGGCCAGCGGCACGGGCTTCGCCCCGGTCAAGGCCATCGTCGAGCACATGATCCACAGCAACATCAAGCGCCCCGTGGCGCTGTATTGGGGTGGCCGCCGTCCGCGCGACCTCTACATGGACGCGCTGGCGCAATCGTGGGCCGGCATGCTGCCCGGCTTCCGCTACGTGCCGGTGGTGTCCAATGCCTTGCAGGAAGACGGCTGGACCGGGCGCACCGGCTTCGTCCACGAAGCCGTCATGCAGGACATCGCCGACCTGTCGGGCCATCAGGTCTACGCCTGCGGCACGCCGCTGATGGTGGATGCGGCAAGGCGCGAATTCAGCGTCCAGAACGGGCTGCCGCCGGAAGAGTTCTACGCCGACGCCTTCACGTCCGAAGCGGACCTGGCCCGGGCCGCGGCCCAGTCTTGAGTAACAGGGCATGAGCGAACAGGGGTGGAGCGAGCGGGCCTGGAAAGGTTTGTGACTTCCGCCCCTTTTTATTCCGTAGGCGCGGGCAAGGCGCCAGGGTAAACTGCCGTGGCAGCAGCTTGCCATGGATCGTGGACATAGGGTCGGCGAACCGAGCTGGCACGCAAGGAGCAATGCGGGCATGAAAGTAGCGGTATTGGGTGGCGGCATCATCGGAATCTCCAGCGCCTGGTGGCTGAACCAGGCCGGCCATGACGTCGTGGTCATAGATCGCTGCACCGGTCCCGCCCAGGAAACCAGCCTGGCCAATGGCGCCCAGATCTCGGTGTCCTACGCCGAGCCCTGGGCCAACCCGCAGGCCCCGCTCAAGCTCCTCAAGTGGATGTTCCAGGATGACGCTCCGCTGCTGTTCCGTCCGCAGCTGGACTGGCGGCAATGGATGTGGGGCCTGGCGTTTCTGCGCGAGTGCCTGCCCGGCCGCCTGGCTCCCAATATCCGCGCCATGGTGCGCATGGCGGAATACAGCCGGGCGACCCTGCGCGGCATGCGCACGGAACTCGGCATCCAGTACGACCACCTGGAACGCGGCATCCTGAATTTCTACCGCGATCCCCACGAATTCGAGAATTCGCAGCGCGCTGCGGGCCTGATGCGCGATTTCGGCGTGGAACGCCGCGTGGTGTCGGCCGATGAGGTCATCGCCATCGAGCCTGCGCTGGCGCCGCACCGCCAGACCATCGTCGGCGGCGATTACACGCCCGAGGACGAAAGCGGCGACGTGCACCTGTTCACCGTGGCCCTGGCCGAGCGTTGCGCCCAGGCCGGCGTCGAGTTCCGCTACAGCACGCGCGCCACGCGCCTGCTGACCGCCGGCGGCACGGTGCAGAGCGTCGAAATCATCGAACCCGACGGCCGCTACGGCGTCTTGTCGGCCGATGCCTACGTCGTGGCGATGGGCAGTTTCAGCCCGTACCTGCTGCGGCCGCTGGGCGTGCCCTGCAATGTCTATCCGGCCAAGGGCTATTCCGCGACTTTCCCGGTGATCAAGCCGGATGCCACGCCCACGGTCAGCCTCACGGACAGCAGCCACAAAGTCGTTTTCTCGCGCCTGGGCGACCGGCTGCGCATGGCTGGAACCGCCGAGCTGTCGGGCTATTCCCGCAGCCTGAACACCGGACGCTGCGAAGCCATGACCCGCCTGGCGCGCGAACTTTTTCCCGATGCGCTCGATTTCGAGCGCGTCAGTTACTGGTCGGGCTTGCGCCCGTCCACTCCCTCGAACGTGCCCATCATCGGCCGCAGCCGTATCCCCAACCTGTACGTCAACACAGGACACGGTACGCTCGGTTGGACGATGGGCGTTGGCTCGGGCCGGGCATTGGCCGATCTGCTCAGCGGAAGGCGGCCGGAACCGGAGTTTCCTTTTCTTGGTCTGTGAACCTATGAAGAATCTGCAATTGGCGGGCGTTGCCCGCGCGATGTTCGCCAGCCGGCGCGCATGGTTGTTCGGCGCCGCCATGGCGATGGCCGGCGCGGCGAATGCTGCCGCGGTCGAGATCCAGGTCTGGCACACGCTGACCGACGCAAACAAGGCCGAGTTCGAAAAACTCGCCAAGCAATACAACAAAGAGCAGGACCAGGTCCGCGTGACGCTGCGCGGCTTCGCCTCGTCCAGCGCGCTGGAACAGGAAGCCGTCACGGCGGTCAAGGCCAAGAAGGGTCCGAACCTGCTGCAGCTGACCGACAACCACTCGCCTGAAGTCGTTGCCCAGCACAAGGCCGTGCTGCCGCTGTACGAACTGCTGGCCAAGTACCCGATCAAGGACCTGACCTGGTTCGTGCCCGCCACCAGCAGCTTCACGCGCGACAGCAAGGGCCGCCTGCTGGCCTTCCCCTGGATGGCCGAAGTGCCGGTGATGTTCTACAACACCGCCGCCTACAAGAAGGCCGGCCTGGATCCCAACAAGCCCGCGCGTACTTGGACTGGCCTGCAGGCCGAACTGCTGAAGCTGCGCGACGTGGCCGACATCGACTGCCCGTACGCCTCCAGCGACCAGGTCACGGTCCATCTGGAGAACCTGGCGCCGATCAACAACCAGCAGTTCACCAGCAACAACAACGGGCTGGACGCGGTCACCAAGAAGTCGGCCGCGCCGGCCATGCAGTTCGACACGCTCTACATGCGCCACATCTCGCTGATGGTGAGCTGGAAGCGTTCGCTGCTGTTCATGGCGCATTCGGGCGACAACGCCAGCGACAAGCTGTTCGCCAAGGGCGAATGCGCCGTGCTGACGGCGAACACCGGCGCGTTCGGCCAGTTCCTCAGCACCAAGTCGCTGTCCTTCGGCGTGGCGCCGCTGCCTTACTACGACCAGGTCACCAAGGACGGCGGCAAGCCTTTCGTGAGCGGTTCGGCGCTGTGGGCGCTGGAAGGCCATCCCCAAGCCGAGGAAAAGGCCACCGCCCAGTTCCTGGCCTGGCTGTCCAAGCCCGTCATCGCGGCGGAATGGCATCAGCGCACGGGCTACCTGCCGCTGACCGAGGCCGCTTTCCGCGCTTCGGACGTGTCGTTCTATGACCGCATTCCGGGCGTCCAGGCACTGATCGCCTCCATGCGTACCAACCCCACGGCGAACAGCCGCGGCTTCCGCATGGCCAACTACGAGCGCATCGAGCCGGTGTTGAACCAGCAGCTCAACGAGGCCTTCGAAGGCAAGGTGCCGCCGGTCGCGGCGCTGAACAACGCCGCCACGCAGGCGCGCAGCATCGCGGCGCAACGCTGATCCCAGGCGGGCGGCGCAAACGCCGCCACGCCCTGATGCAAACCCGGTCTCTGGACCGGGTTTTTTTTGTCCGGACGCTGCGCGACCAAACCATCCCTGCGTACATGCCAGTCTGGTGACGCGGTGGCCGCTCGTCCACCATGCCTCTCATGCGTATCGATTCCGGTGCGCCTTACGCTCGCGGTGAGGCATGGTTCGTTTCTTCTTTCTGGCGGCAGGGCTGTCCTGCCTGGGGGGCTGCACCGGGGCCGGCAAGAGTCCGGCTGCAGCGTCATGGGAAACCTCGCGGCAGGCTGCCCAAGGCTTCCGCTTCGACTGGCAGTTGTCCGGCGATCCCGCTGTTGCACCGATGCAGGTATTCGACGACGGCAAGGAAACCTGGCTGCAGTTCGCGCCGGGCCAGCCGCTGCCGGCGATTTTCGGCATAGGTAGCGACGGCGAACGCGCCTTGCCTTACTTAAGGCGCGACCCCTATGTCGTGCTGGCCGGAGGGTGGAGCGGCCTGCTGTTTCGCGGCGGGCGGCTGACCGCCCGCGCGCAGCGCCTGCCGGCGGTTGCCGATGCCAGAACGGCGGCCGGGGCAGGGACCCGGCCGCCAGATGAGCCAGCGCCGCTGGCGCCCGTCGCGGCGGCGCAACGCATCGGCCCGGCGAGGCCGGCCGAGTCGGCGCCGCCCGCCATCGGTGCGTTGCAGGCCGCCGGCCCCTTGGCAGGCCCGGCGCCAGCCGTTGGGGGCGCATCGGCGTCGGCAGCCGCGCCGCAGCCGGTCTACCGCGCGGCGCCGCCGGACGCCACGCTGCGGGCCGTTCTCGCGCGCTGGGCAGACCTGGCGGGTTGGACCTTCCAGCCGCAGCACTGGGCCGTTGACGTGGACATTCCCCTGTCGGCCACGGCCGAGTTCTCCGGCGATTTCAAATCGGCCGTGCGCGAACTGCTGGGCGCCACGGAACTCGCTGAAAAGCCGCTGCAGCCATGCTTCTACGGCAATCGGGTGTTGCGCGTGGTGCCGTTGGCGCAGTCCTGCACGCGCATGGCCGCACCAAGAGGAGCCGCGGCATGATACGCAGACTGTTCTTGTGCGTGGCTGCCTGCGGCGTCTTGGGCGGCTGCGCGGTGTCGCAGCAGGTTGCCGATCAGCGTCGTGCCGCGCACACGCGGCAGGCCAAGGTGGCCGACATTCACCAGACCTTTGCCGAAGGGCTGTCGGACCGCGCCGCGCGCGTCGCGGCCCAGGATGTCGCCGCGCCCTGGCTTGCCGGCAAGCCGCAGCCGCTGGCGCGAGAAGTGGCGCTGCCGCCCGCATTGCGGGAGAACGTAAGAACCACCTTGATACTGGCCGACGACGCCGACCTGCCGATGCTGGCCCAGCGCCTGACCGCGGCCACCGGCATTGCGGTGCGGGTGCGGCCGGACGCCTTGCTGCCGCTGGAAATGTTCTTGCCCCGGCTGGCCGTCAACGGCGCCTTGTCGGTTCCAGCGCCGGCCAGCCTGGAGATCCGCGCTGGCGGGCAGCCGCTGGCCGATTTGCTGGATACGCTGGCTGCGCGTTTCTCGGTGCATTGGCGCTACGAACATAACGCGCTCGAGTTCTACCGCACCGAGACCCGCGTGTTCGATTTGCGCGCCTTGTCGCTGACCAGCAAAGTGGATGTGCGCCTTGGCCGCGAGGGCAGCCCGGAGGGCGAAGGCTTTGAAAGCACCTCCAACACATCCTTGTCGGCGGGACAGCACGACGCGATGGCGGTCCTGCGCGCCAACGTCGCGCCGTTCCTGACGCGTTCCGGCGTGGTCGCGGAAGCGGTGGAGGGCGCCACCTCGATCGTCGTCACGGATACGCCCGAGGCGTTGGAGCGCGTCGCCCGCTACCTCGAACGCGAGAACAAGGCGCTGACCCGCCGGGTGCGGCTGGTGTTCGAGGAAATCACGGTCGTCGCCAACGACGCCGTTTCAGGCGGCATCGACTGGAACATCATCTACGCGGCGGCGGGAGCGGCGGCGCGGCTGGCGCTGCCCGGCGCCGCATCGGGCGGGGGCAGCCTGGACGCTTCCATGGCCAGGGGTCCATTCCAAGGCTCGCAGGCCATCATCTCCGCGCTCAGCACGATGGGCGCCGTCGTGCGGCACAACAAGGTTCCCATCCTGACCTTGAACCGTCGTCCGGTTACTCATGCGGTAAGAACTACGTTCAGCTACATCGACCGGGTGCAGAGCACTGCGGTCCCCGGTACTACGGCGGGGGGCGCAAACGGTTCGCTGCCCGCAGTGTCCATAAGCCAAAAGGAAGAAACGGTAGGTTCGTTCCTGACGCTGTTGCCGGACATCCAGGAGGACGGTCAGATCCTGTTGTCGCTCGCCTATGACAACGCGGTCGCCCAACCCTTGAAGACCATCACGTTCGGCGAACGCGGCAATCAGGTGCAGGTCCAGCAGGTCACGATCGACGGCAACGGCACGGTGCAGCAGGTCGAGCTGCGTCCCGGTCAGCCCATCATCGTTTCCGGTTTCGACCGCAGCCAGGAACAGCATGACCGCCAACGGCTCGCGCCGGGGCTGCCGCTCATCGCGGGCGGCCTGGACAGCGCCGCATCGGAACGCATGACGACCCTGGTGCTGGTGACCGCCCAGGTCGAGGAAGGGTACTAGGCATGGAACGCCTTCCTCCCACCTTGTTGCTTGATGTCCCCGACACCGGCCGCACCTTGGCCTTCGGCCTGCGCTGGTTCGCCCTGATCGGTTCCAATATTCCCGCGCTGGCCCGCTCGCGAGGGCGCCGCTTGCGGGCCAGTCACTATGTCGTGGGCGGGGCGCCGGCCATGGTGGCGGGCTATGGCCGTGTGCGTACGTCGTGGCGCAGCGGCGCGCGGGCGGGGCGGCGCAGACATGGGCACATCCAGGCCGCCGCCCAGTTGTACGCCCTGTTGTACCCGGATGGAGGCCACAGCCTGATCCGCTTGCCCAGTGGCGGCCATTGGCTGGTGGCGGCGCAGCGCGGCACCGTGCTGTCGCTGGCGGACAGGGTGTTCGCCACGCTCGACGAGGCCTTGCGCGAGCAGGCGCTGTTGCGCGCCCAGCGGCCTGCATTGCCGGCGCAGGCCGCCGATGAAGCCTGGGCCTTGCTGATGCAGGCGGCGGACCCGGCTGCCCGCCTGGTCGCGTTGTCCTCGCGCTGGGCCGAACTGCCGCTCGCATTCCGTCTGTTTCTGGCCTGCGCGGGGCTTGCCGCCATTGCTCCGCCGTTATGGGAGCGCGTGATCGCGCCATGGTCGGGCCGCGACTCGTCCAGTCATGCCGGTCCAGAAGATATTCCCTCGCAGCCGGATCCGACTCTGACCCTGCTGCGAAACACGGTGGTCCACGCCCCCGCCGAGGTCACCCGCTTGCTGGACGGCTTGGGCAGGCTGCCCATCCAAGTGCGCGGCTGGGCGCTGAGCCGCGCGCGCTGCCTGGCCGTGGAGCAGGCTTGGAATTGCTCGGCGGTCTATGTCCGTGCCCACCCGCTGGCCGCCAACGACGTTCTGCATGCGCTGCGGCCCGCTGGCTGGCAGGTGACATTCCAGCCGCTGGAAGAAGCCACGCTGTCATGGCGCATGGGGTCCTCGCCGGTGACGCTGGCGGACCTGGTCCTGCCCACTGCGCTGCAGGTCGATACCGGGCTGATCGCCGCGTTGCAGCGCATGCGGGCGGCTTTTACTTCCGTGATCCTTGCGTCGGCGTTGCCGCTGTCCTTGCCGCCACAGCCCCAGCCCGCCGCCGGTCAGGCCGGCGCCATGATTGCGGCGCGGCCCGCCATTCGCAGCCGCGCCATCACGTTGCGGGGGCCGTTGCGTTCCTTCGTGTTGCTGGATGGCGTCGTCGCGGCGGCCAGATGGTCCCGCCTGTCGCTGGACCTCCAGGCGCAACCCAGGCCCACGCTGGTTTCCAGCACGCTGGTCGCCGAACTACAGGGAGAACTTTATGAACAGGAATAGGGGCGCCGTTGCGCATCCGAATGCCGCGGCAGGATTCATCGGGCGTTTGCTCTTGTCGGCCGCCTTGGTGCCGGCCGCTCATGGCCAACCATCACAGCAAGGCGCCGAGGAGCCGCGGCCCTGGCCAGAGACGGAAACCGTGCGCGCCTTGCTGCGCGCGGACGCCGCGGCCGCCTTGGCGGACTGCCGGGTCCCCGGCCTGTGCCATCCGGGACCCGAGCCCGCGACACAGGCGGCGCCGCCCGCCAGGGCATCCGACAATATCCGGGTGATGGCCATCTTCGGCCTCGCGCGGCGCTTGAGCGCCGATATTGCCGTCAATGGCGCCGTGCTGCGCTATCAGGCGGGCAGGGGAGAACCCGTCGCGGGAGGCGCCGACGCCCGCGCCTACCAGTTGCTGGCCATCGACGACAGCTGCGTGAAGCTGCGTCGCGGCGATACCGAACGCACCGCCTGCGTTGATGCGGGCAGGGGCCAGCCATGACGGTGCATGCTTTGCAATCCGTCGCGGTCCAGCCCGTCGCGGCGTATCCCAACGCAGCAACTTGGGAACCGCCCCAGCTTCAGACACCCGCAGACATCGCCCGCCTGCAACCCGCATTGGTGCGGCCGCTTGGTCGCGATTTTGACCTCGCGGCGCTCGCCGGCAGGTTGTGCCCCGTGCTGCTCGAAAGCGGCGAGGTCGCGGTGTTCGCGGTAAAGGACTACACGCTGGGCGACCAGATCGACGAAGTCGAGCGCATGGTGCAGGCGCAGGGTTACCGGCTGGCGCAAGTGCCGCGCTACCAATTGCCCGCGCCGCTGCTGCTGATGATCGCCCGCGGGCAGTTGGCGGCGCCTGGGCTGGCTGGCCGCGGCAAGGATCGGCGGGAGGAGCGGGCCTCGGCCCTGGCCGCGCTGTTCCTGGACATCGTGCGCTGGGGCGTGGGCCAGGGGGCGAGCGACGTGCACATCAACGTCAACCGTCGGCGTGAATCCTGCGAGATCCGCTACACCATCGGCGGGGAATACGTCGCCACGGAACGCTTTGCAGGCTTGTCCAACGCGACGCTGCTGGAGGTCCTGGCGGTGGCCTGGATGGATGTCAGGGGAGGCAACGGCGCGGTGTTCGACCCGGCGCTGGAGCAGCAAGGACGCATCGGGCTGGACATCGATGGCGTATCCATCGTGCTGCGCTGGGCTTCGCTGGCCACCGATGCCGGGCCTTCGGTCTGCCTGCGCATCTTGCGGCTGGACGCGACCGCCAACGCCGACCTGCTCGCGCTGGGCTATCTGCCCGCACAGGTCGAAATCCTTGCCCGGGCGCGCGAGCGCGAAGGTGGGGCCATCGTGTTGGCGGGCGTGGTCGGTTCCGGCAAATCGACCACCATCGCGACGCTGATGCGTGGCATCGCTGCCACCCGCAAGGCCATCACCCTGGAAGATCCAGTCGAGTACATCATCGACAATGCCTTGCAGAACACACTGAGCGGCGCTCTGACCGAATCGGCCTGGCCGGCGTTCGATGCCAAGCTCAAGACCATCAAGCGCTCGGCGATGAACGATCTGCTCATCGGCGAGGTCCGGGACATCGATACCGGCCGCGCGTTCATGGACCTGGCAGGTTCTGGCGTCAGCCTGTACACCACCACCCACGCCGCTGGCGCCGTGCTGATACCCGAACGCCTGGCGTCGGACGCGATCGGCGTGTCGCGCGATTTTCTGGCCACGCCCGGCATTCTCAAGCTCTTGGTCTACCAGACCTTGCTGCCGCGCCTGTGCAGCCATTGCTCGCTGCCCGTGGACAGTCTTTGGTCGAGATCCGCCGGGGGTGGCAAGCGCCCCGATTGGCGGGCATGGTTGAAACGGATGCAGCAGGATTTCCTGCTGGATTCCACCACGCTCAGGGTCAGGAATGCGGCGGGTTGCAGCGCTTGCAGACGGGCGCAATTGCCTGAATTGAACGGCATCGCGGGCCGCAGCGTGGCGGCTGAAATGCTCGAACCCGAGCGCATCGAGGGCTTTCTCGAGCGCGTGCGTGCGCGCGACAACGTGGGGCTCAAGCGCCAGGCCGAGGCCGCCGGGCCCGTTGCCTGGCGCAGCGATGCCACGCGCGGCGCGCTGGCGCGGGACTGCGCCCTGTACAAGGTCAGCCGCGGAGAAGTCGATCCCCGAGCTCTGTTGCGCCGCTTCGATGTTCCCGCGGCCTTGCCCGTGCCGGGCGCCGGATCCGGCGGGGGCAGCCATGGCTAGACCGCTGTCGCTGCGTACTTTCTGGAGCGAGTCGTCTGGCCGATCCCTGTGGCTGCGCCTGGACGCATTGCGCTTTCGGGCAGGACGCGCAGACTACTACGAGTATCTGGCGGACCTGGTCGAAGGAACCCAAGGCCGCAAGAACCTGCGCGACGTCTTCGAGGATGATGCGCGCCGTCATGGCGAGGATACCGTGCGCGGCCGGCTGTCGAGGCATTGGGCGGCCATGTACCTGGAGGCCGGCGGCGATCTGGGCGCAGCCTGGACGGACACGCTGCCATCCAGCGAATGCCTGTTGCTTAGCTGCGTGCAGGAAGAGGGCGGCGATCTGTCCGCCGCGTTGCGCGATGTGGCGCGGGCCGCTCGTCTGGCCGCGGATGCGTGGCTGGCGCTGGTTTCGGCGGCGGCCGCCGGCGTCGCGGCCGCCGCCGTCGCAATCGCCTTGCTATGCGCCATCCCTTTTTTCAGCGCCCCTCGTTTGCAGCAGGTGTTCCAGGCCGTTCCGGTGGAAGACTACGGCCGCCTGACCCGCGCGCTGTTTGCGCTGGCCCAGGGCCTGAGGCAATGGCTGGCCCTGTGGCTGGTATTGCTGCTGGGTCTGGCCTTGTTGAGCTTGTGGTCGCTGCCCCGCTATATCGGAGCCCTGCGGCCGCGGCTGGACCGCTGGCTGTTGTGGCGGCTCTACCGGGATTTCCACGCCATCCGCTTTCTTGCACTGCTGGCCGTGCTGGTCAGGCAGCATGGCGCGGCCGACACCCGCCTGCGGCGCGCGCTGGCCGTGCAGGCCCGGGATGCCGCGCCCTGGATGCATGCGCATCTGCAGGACATGCTGGGACGGATAGACGGCGGCCAGACCGGTCCGGAGATCTTCGGCACAGGCCTGCTCGATGCGGACACCTGGTGGTACATGGCCGACATGATGGATGCCCTGGGCATGGAGGCCGGGCTTGCGCAGGTGCGGCTGCGCATCGAGTCGCGCCTGCTGGCGCGGGTGCGTCGGCAGGCATCGGCGTTGCGCTGGTCGCTGCTGCTCTCATCCCTGGCCGCCGTGCTCGGCATCACGCTCTGGCATTACGGCGTGATCGACGAACTGCGCCATGCGCTGACCAATTTTTATGCCAGCCAATAGTGGCTATGTCAGGCAAGCGGCGCTTGGCAGCCCGCTCGCCTTATCTCACGAGGAAAGCAACCATGCACCATGTTCATGCAGTCCAATTCCGAGCAAGCCGGCAGCTCGGCTTTTCGTTGATGGAAGTGTCCATTGTCACCGCCATCGTTCTGTTGATCGCGATCGTCGGCATTCCGGCCATCGGCGCCTACGTGATTGAGAACAAGGTTCCCAAGGTAGGCGAGGAATTGCAGCGTTTCATCGCCAGCATGAAGACCAATGCGCAAGGCGGCGGGGTCACGCCCTACGCGGGCCTGGACACAGGCGCCATGGCCAATGCCCTGCGGGAATCCAGCGTCCTGGCCGTCGACGGGACTGGGGGCGCGGCGCGCATCGCCCATGGCCTGGGCGGCAGCGGCGTCGGAGGCAACGGGGTGGTCGAGGTCGCGGCCGCCTCGTTCGGCAGCGCGGGGCAGGGTTCAGCATTCTCCATCAAGCTGAGCAATGTCAGCCAGGCCGCATGTCCGTCGCTGGCCTCGGTGCTGCAGCGGATGTCGGAGACCATCTCGATCGGTGGCGGGGGAGGCGGCCTCAGGATCGTGAAGGATGCGTTCGCAACGCCCAGCGTGCCTTACCGCGCGGCCTTGGCTCAGGCCCAGTGCAGTCCGGGCGACGTCAATACCTTTGTGTTCGTCGCAAAATGAGGGGGCTCGCGCGTGTCATGACTGCTCGGTCGCGTGCCGCCGCGGCGCGGCTGCCTCAGCTCGGATTCTCTTTGCCGGGTCTGGTGGTGGCGCTGGCCTTGAGCGCCATGGCGGCCATCTGGGCGTCTGGCCAGGTGGTGCAGCGGATCGAGGACGCCGCAGCCCGCGCCACCGGCGCATGGATGACGCAGATCCGCCTGGCGGTAGTCGAGTTGCTGGCGCGGCATGCCGCAGTCCTCGCCAAGGGGGAGGCACCTCGCAGCGAAAAGGGGGACCCGCTGTTCGCGGACCCGCTCGCGCCCACCGTGGGCGAACTGCGCGGCGTGGGGCTGTTGCCTGCCGATTTTCCCGACCGTTCCGCCATGGGCTTCGCCGCGCAAATCAGGATTGTCAGGCCGCAGGCGTGCCCCGGTGAACGCTGCCGGGTGGATGGGCTGGTCTATAGCGACACGCCGTTGGTGAAAACGGGGACGCAATCGCCGGATCTGACCGGCATCGCCGCCGTGATCGAGGCCGCCGGTGGTTATGGCGGGGCGGTGTGGCCGGCGTCGCCGGGCCTGGTGCGCGGCGCGGCCTTCAGTTTCGCCAATCCCCTGGCGTCTGGCGGGCCGGCCTACGCGCCGGGTACGCTCGCCCTGTGGGCGGGAGCCGGGGCTGGCGGGCTGGATCCGGACCGCTACGTCAGGATCCGGGATACGCGCGATCCGCAGCTGCAGGGGGATCTGAGCGTTGCATCCTCGGCGCAGGTGGGTTCCTACCTCAAGGTCGGCGCGCGTGCTAGCGCGGGGCAGCAATGCGGCTTTGCGAACGGCACCATGGCCACCTCGGAGCAGGGAGAGCTGCTGACGTGCCAATCCCAGATGTGGGGACCGGCAAGCGGTGGTTTCGGCGGGGCTTACAGCGTCAACTACCCGCTGGGTTGCTACCATTTCAGCGGCACCTCCACTGCGAATCCTCGGACTGGCGCGTGCTCGTGTCCTGCCGGCTACCAGGCCGTGATTGTTTCCGCCGGCGGCAAATGGACCGAGATGGAAGGCTGGACCACGGGCTACGTCTGCGTGCGCTGAGGCTGCCGCGAGGCCTCTTTTCCTGGGATGCCCGCCAACCCTCTATAATCAAAGATTCGCCTAAATTCTGCTTCGCCCACGATGAAATCCTCCGAGATTCGCCAGCAGTTTCTGCAATTCTTCAAGTCCAAGGGACACACCATTGTTCCCTCGTCGTCGCTCGTCCCGGGCAACGACCCGACCTTGCTCTTCACCAATTCGGGCATGGTCCAGTTCAAGGACGTCTTCACGGGCAAGGAATCGCGGTCCTATACGCGTGCCACCTCGTCGCAGCGCAGCGTGCGCGCCGGCGGCAAGCACAACGACCTGGAGAACGTGGGCTATACGGCCCGCCACCATACGTTCTTCGAAATGCTGGGCAATTTCAGCTTCGGCGACTATTTCAAGCGCGACGCCATCCAGTACGCCTGGGAGCTGCTGACGCAGGTCTACAAGCTGCCCGCCGAGAAGCTCTGGGTCACGGTCTACCAGGAAGACGACGAAGCCTACGACATCTGGGCCAAGGAAGTCGGCGTGCCGGCCGAGCGCATCATCCGCATCGGCGACAACAAGGGCGCGCGCTACGCGTCGGACAACTTCTGGCAGATGGCCGACACCGGTCCTTGCGGCCCGTGCTCGGAAATCTTCTATGACCACGGTCCCGAGATCTGGGGCGGCCCCCCGGGATCGCCCGAGGAAGACGGCGACCGCTACATCGAGATCTGGAACCTGGTGTTCATGCAGTTTGAACGCGATGCCGCCGGCAACATGCCGCGCCTGCCGCGTCCCTGTGTCGATACCGGCATGGGCCTGGAGCGCATCGCAGCCGTGCTGCAAGACGTGCATTCCAACTACGAAATCGATCTGTTCCAGCACCTGATCGCCGCCGCCGCGCGCGAAACCGGCATCAAGAACCTGGAAGACAACTCGCTCAAGGTCATCGCCGACCATATCCGCGCCTGCTCGTTCCTGATCGTCGACGGCGTGATCCCCAGCAACGAAGGCCGCGGCTACGTGCTGCGCCGCATCGTCCGCCGCGCGCTGCGCCACGGCTACAAGCTGGGCCAGACCAAGCCGTTCTTCCACCGCCTGGTGCCGGACCTGGTCGCCGAAATGGGCGAGGCCTATCCGGAACTGGCCGCCACGGCCGACCGCGTCGCCCAGGTGCTCAAGCAGGAAGAAGAGCGCTTTGGCGAAACGCTGGAACACGGCATGCGCATTCTGGATTCCGCCCTGGCCAACGTGCCCAAGGGCGGCCAACTGGACGGCACGACCCTGTTCACGCTGTACGACACCTACGGGTTCCCGGTGGACCTGACGGCCGACATTTGCCGCGAACGCGAACTGGACGTGGACATGGCCGGCTTTGAGGTCGCCATGGAACGCCAGCGCGACCAGGCTCGCGCCGCCGGCAAGTTCAAGATGGCCGAAGGCCTGAGCTATGAAGGCGCGGACACGCGCTTCGAAGGCTACGAAAAACTGGAGCTGGCTGGCGTCAAGGTCACGGCCCTGTACGTGGACGGCACGCAGGTCCAGCAGGTCAAGGCAGGCCAGAGCGCGGTCGTCGTGCTGGACGCCACTCCGTTCTACGCCGAGTCGGGCGGCCAGGTCGGCGATACCGGTCTGCTGGAAGCCGACGGCGTGCGTTTCGCCGTGGCCGATACCCTGAAGATCCAGGCCGGCGTCTTCGGCCACCACGGCGAGCTGGAGTCCGGCACGCTGTCCGTGGGCGACACGCTGCTTGCGCGCGTGGACGCGGTCCGCCGCGCCCGCACGGTGCGCAACCACTCGGCTACCCACCTGATGCACAAGGCGCTGCGCCAGGTGCTGGGCGCGCACGTGCAGCAGCGCGGCTCGCTGGTGGATCCCGACAAGACCCGCTTCGATTTCGCCCAGGATGCGCCGCTGACGGCAGAGCAGATCGTTCGCGTCGAAGCCATCGTCAACGCCGAGATCCTGGCCAACCAGCCCACCGTGGCCCAGGTCATGGCCTACGACGACGCCGTCAAGGGCGGCGCCATGGCGCTGTTCGGCGAAAAATACGGCGATACCGTCCGCGTGCTCGACATCGGTTTCTCGCGCGAACTCTGCGGCGGTACGCACGTCAGCCGCACGGGCGACATCGGCCTGTTCAAGATCGTGTCCGAAGGCGGCGTGGCCGCGGGCGTGCGCCGCATCGAAGCCATCACCGGCGACAACGCGCTGGTCTGGGTGCAGAACCAGAACGCCTTGCTGACCCAGGTTGCGGGCATGCTGCGCAGCACGCCGGCGGATCTGCCGGCGCGCATCGCGCAGGTGCAGGAACAGGTCAAGAGCCTCGAAAAGGATCTGGAACAGTCGCGCAACAAGCTTGCCGCCAGCGCTGGCAACGACCTGGCGACCAGCGCCGCGGTTGAGGTCAAGGGCATCAAGGTCCTGGCCGCCAGCATCGGCGACGTGGATCCCAAGGCCTTGCGCGGCATGGTCGACAACCTGAAGGACCGCCTGAAGCCCGCAGTCGTGCTGCTGGCCACGGGTTCGGCCGACGGCAAGATCAGCGTGGTGGGCGGTGTCACCGCCGACCTGACCAACCGCGTCAAGGCGGGCGACCTGGTCGGCTTCGTCGCGGCCCAGGTGGGCGGCAAGGGCGGCGGCCGTCCCGACATGGCCATGGGCGGCGGCACGGACCTGGCAGCCTTGCCCGCGGCGATCGCCAGCGTGCAGAAATGGGTGGACGAGCGTCTGTGATGAGCGGGGCGGATACCGGTCTTGACGGCGGCGCGCAGGCGCCGTCCTTCGAGCAGGAAGTCGATGCCAGCGGCCTGACCTGCCCCTTGCCGATCTTGCGCGCCAAGAAGGCGCTGGCGCAGATGGCCAGCGGCGAGGTGCTGCGCGTCATCACCACGGACCGCAACGCGATCCGTGACTTCCAGGCGTTCGCCCGCCAGACCGGCAATGTGCTGGTCGCGCAACAAGAGATTGACGGCCGCGGCGTGCATTTCCTGCGGCGGCGCTGACCGGCCTGCCGGCCGTGCACGGAATGCAGAAGGGCCCGCCACAAGGCGGGCCCTTCTGTTTGTGCGGTGCTGTCCTTTATTTGCGGATGGCTGCGGCGACCGCCCGGGTGATAGTGAAATCCACGAGATCGCCTTCCTTCAATTGCTGCAGGCGCGCTTGCAGGGCGGGATCCTGCACCTGGATGGTGCGCTTGCCGCCTTGCGGACCTTTCAAGGTAACCAGATTGGCGCTCTTGTTGATGTGCCAAATCTCGGCAGTGATGGTGGTCTGGCGTCCGACCGCGCCGGCTGGCATGGCTCCCTTGGCGCTGCGGGTGGTTGCGGTTTCGGTCTTGACCTCAGGAATGCCGGACCCGGCCGGGCGCACGTCCACCGCCACCGACTCGTAGTAGTCGAGCGTCAGCGTGTCGCCGGGCTTGATCTGCTGGAAGTTGCGGATGTTGGGGCCGGCCTGGATGTCCACGTTATTGCCGTTTTCGCCCTGCAGCGTGATGGTTCGGGTGGCGGGGTCCACCGCAGTGACCTTGCCGGTGGCGGTCGTCAGGGCGGCGCCGACGACACGGGCCGAGGCCGCGAGCGGCATGGCCAGCGTACCCGCCAGCAAGCCCGCCAGGGCCAGGCGCGCAACAGGGGTGAAGACTGATTTCTGGTTCTTCATGGTGGTGCACCCTCCGGTTAGAGGAAGTTGGGGGAAAATCGTTGAAAAAAGCAGAGTCGGGCGGCGGTCGGGCCGCCGTCAGGAGGATGGCTTGAAGCAGGTGCGGTGGCGGCGCCGTGGACAGGCGGCAGGGAGGATCGAAGCGCGGGGCCTTGCGTAGGTCGACATAAAACCGATCTCCTCAATCGGGTTATTTCTTCACACGCACTGAGTTCTTACGCACTAAGACAGGCACGGGAGGGGGAGGGCGGCTACACTTCGAACTGCGGCGCGGGCCCCGGCCCGTATTTGGTGTTTGTAGAATACCCGGATGTGGTGTTTTAGGATACAAATCGCGCCGTTACGCACAATTCAGCACGGCCATTTGCCAGCAGGCTTGTTTAAGTGCTAGAATTTCCCGTTTTTCACAACTAATTCAAGGGATTACCTATGGTGGTGATTCGCCTGGCCCGCGGTGGGTCCAAGAAGCGTCCGTTTTACAACCTGGTGGCCACCGATTCGCGTAACCGTCGCGACGGCCGTTTCATCGAGCGCGTGGGTTTCTACAACCCCGTAGCCAGCGAAGGCTCGGAAAACCTGCGCATTGCGCTGGACCGCGTGCAGCACTGGACCGGCAACGGCGCCCAACTGTCGCCCGCTGTCGAGCGCCTGGTCAAAGAGTACTCGGCCAAGGTTTCCGCCGCGGCTTAATTGCCTGCGTCGCATACCTGGCTCTACGCTTTAACAGCTGCCATTCATAGCTGCTTCATAGTTACCAAGAGCACGATACATGCCTGATGCCGCAACCTCCAACGCGGCGCCGACGGATTTGATCGAGCTGGGCCGCATCAGTGCGGCCTACGGTGTGAAAGGCTGGGTCAAGGTGCAGCCACATTCGGCCAATGCCGAAGTGCTGCTCTCAGCATCTCAATGGTGGTTGACTCGCCCTGTGCCTGAATTGGCGCGGGGCGTTGTCGCGTCTGCGCCTGTCGCATACAAGGTCGTGCAAGCCCGTTCGCAAGGGGCCACCGTGGTGGCTCAGCTGGCGGGCATTGCGGATCGCGATCAGGCCGAAGCCCTGCGCGGTTGTTCCGTGCAGGCGCCGCGGGGATCCTTCCCCGCGCCCGAGGAAGACGAATACTACTGGGTCGATCTCATTGGTTGCGCGCTGTACACCAGCGCCAACGGTGAGCCAGCGCTGCTGGGCGTGGTCGACGAGGTCCTCGATAACGGCGCCCATGCCGTTCTGAGGGTCTTGTGCCAAAAGGCTGGGGCTGAAGGCCCCGAGCCCGTCCTGAACGCCAAGGGCCGGCCCGCCGAAATGCTTGTTCCGTTCGTGCGCGCGCACATACACGCCGTCGATCTGGCCGCTCGTCGCATAGACAGCGACTGGCCGGCGGATATTTGATGCGTATAGACGTCGTTACGCTCTTTCCCGAAATGTTCGGGGTGGTGCGGGACCTGGGTGTCACCGGCCGGGCGCATGCCCAGGGCCGGTGGTCCCTGCATGCCTGGAATCCCCGCGATTTCACGCACGACGTGCACCGTACCGTGGACGATCGCCCCTACGGCGGCGGCCCCGGCATGGTGATGATGGCGGGCCCTCTGGAAGCCGCCGTCAATGCCGCCCAGGAAGCGCGCGCCGCGCTGGGCCTGGGCCGCGCCCCTGTCGCGCTGCTGGCTCCGGTCGGCCGGCGCTACGATCAGGCGGGCGCCGAATCCCTGGCTGCAAGCGAGGGTCTGATCCTCATTTGCGGCCGCTACGAAGGCGTGGACCAGCGTTTCATTGCGCGCTGCGTCACGCAGGAAATCTCGCTGGGCGATTTCGTGCTGTCGGGCGGCGAGATCGCCGCGCTCGCCGTGATCGACGCCGCCGTGCGGCTGTTGCCCGGCGTGCTCAACGATGGCGAATCCGCGCTGCAGGACTCATTCAACGACGCGTTGTCGGGCCTGCTGGACAGTCCGCACTACACGCGGCCCGAGGTCTATGAGGGCGAGTCTGTGCCAGCGCCCCTGCTTAGCGGGCATCACGCGAACATCTCCCGCTGGCGGCGTGAGCGTTCGCTCGAGCTGACTGTTACCCGGCGTCCCGAGCTGATCGAGGCTGCCCGCGAAAAAGGGGTGTTGACCCTGGCCGATGAGCGCTATCTGGCCGAGCTGGCGGGTACTCCTTTGCCCGAGCCGGCCAAGCGGCGCCGGCCGTCCCGGCCCAAGCCGCCCAAGGCTTCCTGAAACTTCTTTGACCGCATGTTTGCCGGCGATCCCTGCGCCGGGCATGTCTTGCCGTGACAGGCAAACAAAAACCCCGGAACAGCGTCCGGGGTTTTTTTGCTTTCAGCTCAGCGATTGGGTTCAGTTGCCCAGTTTGGTGCGCTGTTCGCGTACCTTTTCCAGCGTCTCGCCGAATTGCGCCATGCGCGCCTTTTCCTGTTCGACCACGGCGGCCGGCGCGCGTTCGACGAAGCTGGCGTTCGACAGCTTGCCGTTGGCCTTGGCGATCTCGCCTTCCAGGCGCGCGATTTCCTTGTCCAGGCGCACGCGTTCCGCCGCCACGTCGACTTCGACGTGCAGCATCAGGCGGCTTGCGCCCACGACCTGGACCGGCGCGCCGGCGTCGGGCAGGGCGTCGAGCACGTCGACCTGGCTCAGCTTGGCCAGGGCGGCCAGGTATGGCGCGTTGCGGGTCAGGGTGGGCGCATCGCCCTGGGCGCACAGCGGGACCTTCTGGGCGGGCGACAGGTTCATCTCGCCGCGTAGTGCGCGCACGGCTTCGACCTGGGCTTTCAGTTCGGCGACGTCGGCTTCGGCGGCAGTGTCGACCGCGGCGGGGTTGGCCTGCGGGTAGGGCTGGACGCTGACGCTGTCAGCGACGCCTTCCTTGCGCTTGCCGGCCACCAGCGACACCTTTTGCCACAGCTCTTCCGTGATGAACGGAATGATCGGGTGCGCCAGGCGCAGCACGCCTTCCAGCACGCGGATCAGCGTGCGGCGCGTGCCCAGCTGCTGGGCCGGCGTGCCGGTCTGGATCTGGACCTTGGCCAGTTCCAGATACCAGTCGCAGTACTCGTCCCACACGTAGCGGTAGAGCGAATTGGCGACATTATCGAAGCGGTAGTCGGCAAAGCCGCGCGCCACGTCGGCCTCCAGCGCCTGCAGCTGGCTGACGATCCAGCGGTCCACGAAGGATGTTTCGCCAGTTTCCGGGCCGGTCAGGTCGTGGCCTTCGGTGTTCATCAGCACGAAGCGCGTGGCGTTCCACAGCTTGTTGCAGAAGTTGCGGTAGCCCTCGCAGCGTTTCAGGTCGAAGTTGATGTTGCGGCCCAGCGTGGCGTAGGCGGCCATGGTGAAGCGCAGCGCGTCGGTGCCGAAGGCCGGGATGCCGTCCGGGTACTGGCGGCGCGTGGCTTTCTCGATGGCGCCGGCCTGCTTGGGATTCATCAGGCCGTAGGTGCGCTTGACCACCAGTCCGTCCAGGTCGATGCCGTCGATCAGGTCGACCGGATCCAGCGTATTGCCCTTGGACTTGCTCATCTTCTGGCCGTCCGCGTCGCGGATCAGGCCGTGCACGTAGACGTGCTTGAACGGGATCTGGCCGGTCAGGTGGGTGGTCAGCATGACCATGCGGGCCACCCAGAAGAAAATGATGTCAAAGCCCGTGACCAGCACGCTGGACGGCAGGTAGCGCTGCAAGTCCGGCGTGTTTTCCGGCCAGCCCAGCGTGGTGAAGGGCACCAGGCCCGACGAGAACCAGGTGTCCAGCACGTCCGGGTCGCGCTTGAGTTCGCCGGTCACGCCGGCCGCGCGGGCCTGGGCCGTGGCGTCGGCTTCGTCGTGCGCCACGAAGATCTGGCCGTCCTCGGAGTACCAAGCGGGAATCTGATGGCCCCACCAGAGCTGGCGCGAAATGCACCAGTCCTGGATGTTGTTGAGCCACTGGTTGTAGATGGTGGTCCAGTTGTCCGGGTAGAACTGGATGCGGCCGTCGGCCACCACTTCCAGTGCGACCTCGGTAATGCTCTTGCCCGGGTTCAGCGTGCCTTCGGGTGCGGGCTTGCTCATCGCCACGAACCACTGGTCCGTCAGCATCGGCTCCAGCACGACGCCGGTGCGGTCGCCCTTGGGCTGCATCATCTTGTGCGGCTCGACCTTGACCAGATAGCCCTCGGCTTCCAGCTGCGCCACCACGGCCTTGCGGGCCTGGTAGCGTTCCATGCCCTGGAACTGCTTGGGGCCGTTCTCGTTGATGTGGGCGTCCAGCGTGAAGATCACGATCAGGGGCAGATCGTGGCGCATCGCGCAGGCATAGTCGTTGAAGTCGTGGGCGCCGGTGATCTTCACGCAGCCCGTGCCGAAGTCCGGGTCGACGAAATCATCCGCGATGATGGGGATGTTGCGGTCGCACAGCGGCAGCTCCACTTCCTTGCCGACCAGGTGCTTGTAGCGCGGGTCCTCGGGGTGCACGCACAGCGCGCCGTCGGCCAGCATGGTTTCCGGGCGGGTGGTGGCGATGGTCAGGCCGCGCAGCGTGACCGTCTGGCCGTCCTTGTCGACGATGGTTTGCGGGCCGTCGACGAAGGGGTAGAGGATGTGCCACATGTGGCCGTCGGTTTCCTCGGACTGGACTTCCAGGTCGGATACGGCGGTCAGCAGCTTCGGGTCCCAGTTGACCAGGCGCTTGCCGCGGTAGATCAGTCCCTGTTTATGCAGGCGCACGAAGGTTTCCACCACGCCGCGCGACATGCGGTCGTCCATGGTGAAATATTCGCGCGGCCAGTCGGCCGAGGCGCCCAGGCGGCGGACCTGGCCGGTAATGGCGTTGCCGGACTTTTCCTTCCATTCCCACACCTTTTCCACGAATTTTTCGCGGCCCAGGTCGTGGCGGGAAACCTTCTCGGCGTCCAGTTGTCTCTCAACCACGATCTGCGTGGCGATGCCGGCATGGTCGGTGCCCGGGATGAGTACGGTGTCGTCGCCCAGCATCCGGTGGTAGCGCACCAGGCCGTCCATGATGGTCTGGTTGAAGGCGTGGCCCATGTGCAGGGTGCCCGTCACGTTGGGAGGCGGGAACTGGATGACGTAGGGCTGGCTTTCGGTCCCCGTTTTTACATGCTGGCCCGCCTGGAAGTACCCGCGCTTGTCCCACTCGGCGTACCAGCGGGATTCCAGTTCGGAGGGTTCGAAGCTCTTGGAGAGTTCCTGGGTGTCGCTCGCGGCATTCGCGGCGTTCGGGGGAGCAGCTTGAGTCATTGCAGGGTTCCGGCAAACAGGGGCGCCCGGGCTAGGGGTGCGGGCGGCAAACCGCACATTTTAAGATGTATTGCGGTCTTCTCAGCGTGTTAGAATACCGGGTTACTGTAAACCTTTTAGAAGTCCCTGAATTCATTGAGGATTCCGGGTGAGTCCGACAGGTAGGCAGTGTCGAATCCCTGCCTTGGTCCAGTGGTTCGGGACGGCCCGAAACATGCATTCGTTTCGGACCGCCCGTGCGCCAACGGCGCGATGACGCTTCAAGGGTGATACCGACAAGCGCAGAGCCACGCCAGGCAATTCATCAGAAACCAGTCAGAAATCAGTTTTCGGAGTTCTTATGTCCATTCAACGCACCCTCTCGATCATCAAGCCCGACGCCGTCGCCAAGAACGTCATCGGCCAGATCGTCGGCCGTTTCGAGCAAGCCGGCCTGAAGGTCATCGCCGCCCGTCTGGTCCAGCTGTCGCGCGCCGACGCCGAGCGTTTCTACGCCGTGCACAAGGAACGCCCCTTCTTCAAGGACCTGGTCGACTTCATGATCTCGGGCCCGGTGTTCGTGCAAGCGCTGGAAGGCGAAGACGCCATCCTGAAGAACCGCGACCTGATGGGCGCCACGGACCCCAAGAAGGCGGCTCCCGGCACCATCCGCGCTGACTTCGCCGACAGCATCGACGCCAACGCCGTGCACGGCTCGGACGCTCCGGAAACGGCCGCTGTCGAAATCGCCTTCTTCTTCCCCGAAATCAACATCCACAGCCGTTGATTTTCGCGGAACATCTGTTCTAGCTTTTGAGTTTTACCCAGGTCATGGAATCCGTCGAACGAATCAATCTACTGGGGCTTGACGGCTCCGCCCTGTCCGAACTGGTCGGAAAGTGGGGCGGCAAGCCGTTTCGGGCTCGCCAGTTGCAACGCTGGATGCACCAGCGCGGCGCCGATTCGTTCGACGCCATGACCGACCTGGCCCGCGATTTCCGCGGCCAGCTTGCGCAGCATTGCCGTATCGAGGCTTTGCCCGTCAACATCGAGCAGCGCTCGACCGACGGCACCCGCAAGTGGCTGTTCGACGTCGGGCAGGGCAATGCCATCGAGACCGTCTTTATTCCCGAGGACGACCGCGGCACGCTGTGCATTTCCAGTCAGGCCGGATGCGTGGTGAACTGCCGCTTCTGCTCGACCGGACACCAAGGCTTCAACCGCAATCTGAAGACCAGCGAAATCATCGGCCAGCTGTGGTGGGCCAAGCGCGTGCTGGAGGCCGACATCGGCACCGCCCGCCTGGAAAGCGCCCGCGCCACCGAAGATACCCGCGTCATCAGCAACGTGGTCATGATGGGCATGGGCGAACCCCTGCTCAACTACGACCAGGTTCTGCCCGCCTTGCGCCTGATGCTGGACGACAACGCCTATGGCCTGTCGCGCCGTCGCGTCACTGTCTCCACCTCCGGCGTGGTTCCCATGATGGACCGGCTGTCGCAGGACTGTCCCGTGGCGCTGGCTGTTTCGCTGCACGCACCCAACGATGCGCTGCGCGACGAGCTGGTGCCGCTGAACAAGAAGTACCCGTTGAAGGAGCTGCTGGCTGCTTGCGAACGCTATCTGGCGTTCGCCCCGCGCGACTTCATCACTTTTGAATACTGCATGCTGGACGGCATCAACGACACCGACCAGCACGCCAAGGAACTGATCCAAATTGCACGCCAGCTGCGCTGCAAGCTCAATCTGATTCCGTTCAACCCCTTTCCCGAGTCCGGCCTGAAGCGCTCGAACTCGGCGCGGGTGAAGGTGTTTGCCCAGCGTCTGATGGACGCCGGCATCATCACCACCGTGCGCAAGACCCGGGGCGACGATATCGATGCGGCCTGTGGCCAACTGGCCGGAGAAGTGCGCGACCGTACCCGGATCACCGAACGGAACGCCGCACAGCGCCAGACCATACCAATTAAACAGGTGCACGCATGACGCAGGATTTCGCTTCTGCAGTTTCAGAAACGCCCGCTGGCGCTGTGGGCGGCATCGGCTCGGCATTGCGCGCGCTGCGCCAGTCCAAGGGCTGGTCGCTCGACGAAGTGTCCAGCCGCATCAAGTTTTCCACGAAGCAGATCGAAGCCCTGGAAAACGAGCAGTGGGCCAACCTGCCCACCGGCGTTTCGCTGCGCGGCCTGGTGCGCAACTATGCGCGTCTGCTGGGCGCGGACTCGCAGGCCATCGTCGATTCGCTCGATCCCAAGGCGCGCGTCACCGGCCCGGTGAAGCTCAGCCCGGGCGCCCTGCATTCGGCGCATTCCATTCCCCAGTCCGGCGCCGACGACGACCGCTCGTCCTCGACCTCCTGGGGCTGGCTCATTGCCATCGTGCTGGTGCTGGTCGCCGGCGTGGCGTATGCCTTCTGGCAAGGCTGGTTGCCGCAGCACTGGCTGCCGTCGGACTGGCTGCCGAAGTCGGCCAAGTAACAACCCGGTTCCACCGATGCAAGAATCTTCTCTGCCTTGCCAGGACGCTCCGCCTCCCTCCGTGGGGGCGGCCGAGCGCCGTGCCACGCGTTCGGTGACGGTGAAGTGGGGCGACCGTGTCGTGAAGATCGGCGGCGACGCCCCGGTCGTGGTCCAGTCCATGACCAACACCGACACGGCGGACGCCATTGCCACCGCGATCCAGGTCAAGGAGCTGGCCCAGGCCGGCTCCGAGCTGGTGCGGATCACGGTGAACACCCCCGAAGCCGCGCGCGAGGTCATCGCCATCCGCGAACAGCTCGACCGCATGGGCGTGAATGTGCCGCTGGTCGGCGATTTCCACTACAACGGCCACAAGCTGCTGACCCAGTTTCCGGACTGCGCGCAAGCGCTGTCCAAGTACCGCATCAACCCCGGCAACATGGGCGGGGGCAAGCGGCGCGATGACAACTTCGCGCAGATGATCGAAGTGGCCTGCCGCTACGACAAGCCGGTGCGCATCGGCGTGAACTGGGGCAGCCTGGATCACGAGCTGATGGCGCGCAAAATGGACGAAAACAACCAGCGCGCCCAGCCCTGGGAAGCGCAGGCCGTGATGCGCGACGCGCTGGTCGTGTCCGCCATCAGCAATGCGCAGCGCGCCGAAGAACTCGGCCTGCGGCGCGACGCCATCATCCTGTCCTGCAAGGTCAGCCACGTGCAGGACCTGATCGCGGTCTATCGCGACCTGTCCGCGCGTTGCGACTACCCGCTGCATCTGGGCCTCACCGAAGCCGGCATGGGCAGCAAGGGCATCGTGGCCTCCACCGCCGCGCTGGCTGTGCTGCTGCAGCAAGGCATCGGCGACACCATCCGCATTTCGCTCACGCCCGAACCCGGCGGCGACCGCAGCCGCGAAGCGATCGTGGCGCAGGAAATCCTGCAGACCATGGGCCTGCGTGCGTTCACGCCCATGGTCGTTGCCTGCCCCGGCTGCGGCCGCACCAGCAGCACGTTCTTCCAGGAACTGGCCGACAGCATCCAGACCTACCTGCGGCGTCAGATGCCGCTCTGGCGCGCTCAGTACCCCGGTGTCGAAAGCATGAACGTCGCGGTCATGGGCTGTGTGGTCAACGGGCCGGGCGAAAGCCGCCATGCCGATATCGGCATCAGCCTGCCGGGCACCGGCGAAGTGCCGGCGGCGCCGGTTTTCGTCGACGGCGAACGCACGGTCACGCTCAAGGGCGACCATATTGCCGAAGAGTTCCAGGCCATTGTCGAAGACTACGTTGCGCGCCGCTATGGCGCGCCCGCCTCTCATTAAAGTAAGGGTGTGGCCGCTAGCGCGCTTGCCGGCGCGCGATGCGGCATGATCAAGATGACTCAAGCTTTCCAGAAAGTCGCCGCCATACGCGGCATGAATGATCTGTTGCCAGGGGCCAGCGCCCGCTGGGAACAATTCGAGGAAATCGTGCGCGGCTGGCTGCGCGGCTACGGCTATCGCAATGCGCGCACGCCCGTGCTTGAGCATACGCGCCTGTTCGCGCGCGGCATCGGCGAAGTGACCGACATCGTCGAAAAAGAGATGTACACCTTCACCGATGCGCTCAACGGCGAATCGCTGACCATGCGTCCCGAAATGACCGCCGGCATCGTGCGCGCGTCCATCGAGCACAACCTGCTCTATGACCGCCCGCAGCGCGTCTATTCCATCGGCCCCGTGTTCCGCCACGAGCGTCCGCAGCGCGGCCGCTACCGCCAGTTCCACCAGATCGACGTCGAGGCCCTGGGCTTTGCCGGTCCCGACGTGGACGCCGAACTCATCGTCATGCTTGCGCGCCTCTGGAAGCTCTTGGGCCTGACCGACGTGCGCCTGGAGCTGAATTCGCTGGGCCAGCCGGCCGAGCGCGCCGCCCACCGCGCCGCCCTGATCGAGCACCTGGAAAAGCACCGCGAGATCCTGGACGAAGACGGCCAGCGCCGCCTGTACAGCAACCCGCTGCGCGTCCTGGACACCAAGAATCCCGCCATGCAGGAAATGGCCGACAGCGCGCCGCGCCTGTTCGACTTCCTCGGCGAGGAGTCGCGCGCGCACTTCGACGGCGTGTGCCAGCGCCTGGCCGACGCCGGCATCGAGTACCGCCTGAATCCGCGCCTGGTGCGCGGGCTGGACTACTACAACCTCACGGTGTTCGAGTGGGTCACCGACCGCCTCGGCTCCCAGGGCACCGTGTGCGGCGGCGGCCGCTACGACGGCCTGATCGAGCTGCTGGGCGGCAAGCCCGCGCCCGCCGTGGGCTTTGCGATCGGCATGGAGCGCCTGCTGGACCTCTGGGAGCAGAGCGTGCAGGTCGACCCGCCAGCCGAGTGCGACGTCTACGTCGTGCACCAGGGCGAAGACGCGCAGCGCCTCGCCGCCCGGGTCGGTGAAGACCTGCGCGATGCCGGCCTGTCGGTCATCGTGCACGCGGGTTCCGCAGGCTTCAAGTCGCAATTCAAGCGCGCCGACGCCAGCGGCGCCCGGGTTGCGGTTATTCTTGGCGCCGACGAAGTGGCCGCGCAGACCGCCAGCGTCAAGTTCCTGCGCGCCGATGCGCAGGGCGAAGCGGCCCAGCAGCAAGTCCCGTTGGCGGGATTGGCCGACGTATTGAATAACAAGGGTTAATGCATGGCATACGATCTCGAAGAACAGGAAAAACTCGACGCAATCAAGGCGTGGTGGGCGCGCTACGGCACCCTGATGGTCACGCTGGTGGCGGCGGTTGCGCTGGCCTGGGGCGGCTGGTGGGGCTGGAAGGCCTATCAATCGCACCGCGCCAACCAGGCCATGGGTTACTTCGAAGCGCTGGAAGACGCAGCCCGCCTGGGCGGCGCCGACTCGTCGGTGCGCATCAAGACCGCCGCGGCCACGCTGCGCGAGCAATATCCGTCCACCGGCTACGCTGCGCGGGGTGCGCTGGTGGCGGCCCAGGCGCTGCAGGCCCAGAAGGACGACGCCGGCGCCCGCGAGCAGCTGGAATGGCTGGCCGCCCAGGGCAAGAACCCGTCCATGCAGGCCGTCGCGCGCCTGCGCCTGGCCGGCATGTTGCTGGACCAGAAGCAATACGATCCGGCCTTGGCACAACTGAACAATCCGCCGGCAGCCTTCGCTGCCTTGTTCGCGGATCGCCGCGGCGATATCCTCGCCGCGCAAGGCAAGCGCGAGGAAGCGCGCGCCGCATGGCAAAGCGCCATTGATGGCCTGGGTACGGCAAATCCCCTGACCCAGGTTGTGCAACTGAAACTGGATGCCCTGAGCGGAGCGTGACTGTAATGCGTAAATTTGCACCTGGTCGTACGTGGCGTGGCGCCGTTTGCCTGGCGGGCTTGCTCGCCCTGGGCGGATGCGGCATGTTTTCCAATGATGACGGCCGCTACGATCCCGCGCCTCTGACCGAATACAAGGCCGGCATGTCCGTGCGCCAGGTCTGGAGCGTCTCGGTCGGCAGCGGTTCGGGACTGGGCTTCGCGCCCACCGTGCTGGGCGACGCCGTCTACGCCGCCACGCCCGACGGCTCGCTCGGCAAGTTCGACCTGCAGAGCGGCCGCGCCATCTGGAAGGCCAAGGTCGACGGCAAGTTGTCTGCCGGCGCCGGCAGCGACGGCACCACCACCGCCGTGGCCGCGCCGAACGGCGATGTCATCGCCTTCGACGACACCGGCAAGGTGAAGTGGAAGGTCCGGGCCACCAGCGACGTGACCATTCCGCCCGTCGTGGGCTATGGCATCGTCGTGGTCCGCAGCGGCGACTACCGCATCCAGGCCTTCGACGCCAACAGCGGCGAGCGCGTCTGGAACGTGCAGCGTCCCGGCCCCTCGCTGGCCCTGCGCAGCGTGTCGCAGATGGTCCTGGCCGAAGGCCTGGTCATTACCGGCCTGCCGGGCGGCAAGCTGATGGCCATCGCGTCCAATAGTGGTAACGTGCAATGGGAAGGCACCGTCGCGACGCCGCGCGGCGCCAGCGACCTGGAGCGCCTGACCGACGTGGTCGGCGCGCCCCGTATCGCGGGCAATCTGCTTTGCGGCGTGGCCTACCAGGGACGTATCGTCTGCTTTGACGTCACGGCCGGCGGCCGCCCGTTGTGGGCCAAGGACTACTCCAGCGTCAGCGGCCTGTCGCTGGACGAGCGCTTCGCCTATGCGGCGGACCAGAACAGCGTGGTCAACGCATTTGCGTTGGATAATGGCGGGAATGTCTGGAAACAGGCAGCATTGAAGAACCGCCAGGTCACCGCGCCCGCCCTGCTGGGCGGTGCGTTGGCAGTCGGCGACCTGGACGGCTACGTGCATTTCCTGTCGCGCAGCGACGGCAGCCTGATGGCGCGCCTGTCGGTGGGCGGTGGTCCCGTGGTTTCGCCGCCGCAGACGACTTCCCAGGGAGTGCTGGTTCAGACGGGTAATGGCAACCTCGTCCTGATCGGCGCCAACTAAAACCTATAGAACAAAGCCTTACACCGTGTCTTTCAAGCCTGTCGTCGCCCTGGTCGGCCGTCCCAATGTGGGAAAGTCGACCCTATTCAACCGCCTGACGCGATCGCGCGCCGCGCTGGTGGCCGATTATTCCGGCCTGACCCGCGATCGCCATTACGGCGAGGGCAGGGTAGGCGAGATCCCCTTCATCGCCATCGATACCGGTGGTTTCGAACCCGTCGCCAAGGACGGCATCCTGCTGGAGATGGCCCGCCAGACCCGGCAGGCCATTGCCGAGGCCGACGTCGTGGTGTTCCTGGTGGATGCCCGCGCGGGCATCAATGCCCATGACCACGAAATCGCCCAGCTGCTGCGAAAATCCGGCCAGCAGCGCGTGCTGCTGGCGGTGAACAAGGCGGAAGGCATGGGCGCCGGTTCGGCCATCTCCGAATTCCATGAACTCGGACTGGGGCAGCCCTATCCGATTTCGGCGGCGCACGGCGACGGCATCGTCGACCTGATCGAGCTGGCCCTCCAGGATTTGGCCGAACCGCCGGCCGAAGAGGGCGCGCCCGAAGAGGGCGAGCACGATCACCGTATCAAGCTGGCCATCGTCGGCCGTCCCAACGTCGGCAAGTCCACGCTCATCAATACCCTGATGGGCGAAGAGCGCGTGATCGCGTTCGACATGCCGGGCACGACCCGCGACGCCATCGAGATCGACTTCGAGCGCGACGGCCGCCGCTACACGCTGATCGACACCGCGGGCCTGCGCAAGCGCGGCAAGGTGTTCGAGGCGGTCGAAAAGTTCTCCGTCATCAAGACGCTGCAGGCCATCGAGGCCAGCAACGTGGTGCTGCTGATGCTGGACGCGCAAACCGAAATTTCGGAGCAGGACGCCCATATCGCCGGCTTCGTGCTGGAAACGGGGCGCGCCGTGGTCGTGGCCATCAACAAGTGGGACGGCCTGGACGGTGAAGCCAAGGAGCGTATCGAACGCGAGTTCGAGCGCAAGCTGCGCTTCCTGTCGTTCGCGCGCATGCACACCATTTCGGCTTTGCGGGGGCAGGGCGTGAAGCCCCTGCTCAAGTCCATCAACGCGGCGCATGCCGCGGCCTTCGCCAAGCTGTCCACCCCCAAGCTGACGCGCGAGCTGCAGACCGCCGTCGAACAGCAGCCGCCGCCCCGCAAGGGCATCTTCCGGCCGAAGATGCGCTATGCGCACCAGGGCGGACAGAACCCCCCGCTGGTCGTCATTCACGGCAACGCGCTGGACGCCATTCCGGATTCCTACCGCCGCTACCTGGAAACGCGCTTCCGCAACGCGTTCGACCTGGCCGGCACGCCGCTGCGCATCGAATTCAAGTCTTCGCACAACCCCTACGCGCAGGAAAGCTGATCCATGAGCCGCTTCTGGAGTCCCGTGGTCGGGACGCTCAGTCCGTATGTCCCGGGCGAGCAGCCCAAGCTTCAGAACCTGGTCAAGTTGAACACCAACGAGCATCCCTACGGCCCGTCGCCCAGGGTGCTGGACGCGATCCGCTCGGCCTGCGACGACACGCTGAAGCTCTATCCGGACCCTTCGTCCGACCGCCTGCGGCAGGCCATCGCCGGCACGGTCGGCGTGCAACCGGGCCAGGTCTTCGTGGGCAACGGTTCCGACGAGGTACTGGCGCACGTGTTCCTGGCACTGTTGAAGCATGAGCGGCCGCTGCGTTTCCCGGACATCACCTACAGCTTCTATCCGGTCTATTGCGGCCTGTACGGCATCCAGTACGAAACGGTGCCGCTGACGTCCGATTTCCGTATCGACGTCGACGATTATCTGCCCGGCAGCAAGGGGCAGGCAGGCGCCATCATCTTCCCGAATCCCAATGCGCCCACCGGCCGCGCGCTCAGCGCGGCGGAGGTCGAACGCATCGTGGCCGGCAACCCCGACGCGGTCGTCGTGGTGGATGAAGCCTATGTGGATTTTGGCGGAGAGTCCGTCATTCCTTTGGTCGACCGCTACGACAACCTGCTGGTTGTGCAGACGCTGTCCAAGTCGCGTTCGCTGGCGGGGCTGCGCGTCGGTTTCGCCGTGGGCAGCGCCGAGCTTATCGACGGGCTGGAGCGTGTAAAGAACAGTTTCAACTCCTATCCCATCGATCGTCTGGCATCCGCCGGCGCGGTAGCGGCCCTGGAAGATGCGGAGTACTTTGAACGGACTCGCCAGGCTGTGATCGAAACCCGGTCGCGGATGACGGCGGGCCTGGAGTCCCTGGGTTTCGAGGTGCTGCCGTCGGCTGCGAATTTCGTGTTCGCGCGGCACCCCTCCAGGGATGCTGCGGGCCTGGCTGCCTCCTTGCGAGAACGCAGCATCATCGTGCGCCATTTCCGCCATGAACGCATCGACCAGTTTCTGCGCATTACCGTGGGCACCGACGAGCAGTGCGAGCTGCTTCTGAAGGCGCTTGCGGAGGTTCTGCAGGCGTGAGCGGCCGGGGCTTTCCTCTTGGAAAACTCTGGTGTCACTTTTGCATTCCGGCCAAGTAGCACGGGCCGGGAAAACCCTGTAGAGTACAAGTTTCGGCGTACGCCACCAGTACAGAAGTACGCCACCACTCAATAACAAACAATGGAGCCTGGCCAATGAGCAATAAAGGGCAAACTCTGCAAGATCCGTTCCTGAACACGCTGCGCAAGGACCATGTGCCCGTGTCGATCTACCTGGTGAACGGTATCAAGCTTCAAGGGCAAATCGAATCCTTCGACCAGTACGTGGTGCTGCTGCGCAATACGGTCACGCAAATGGTCTACAAGCACGCCATTTCGACCGTCGTTCCCGCGCGCGCCGTGAATTTTCAGGTGGAAGTCCCTGCTGAGTAATCTCGCTCCAGCTTTACCTTTTATTGCCCGCCGGACGGTCCTCGTCGGCGGGCATTTTCGCTTTGGCTCCAATATGGTGCATGTATGCGCGCTTTGATTATCAGCGTGGATCTGGGAGATCCGGACTTCGCGGCCCATGCCGAGGAATTCACCATGCTGGCCAACGGCGCTGGCGCGGAAGTCGTCGGCACCTTGACGGCTCGGCGCGACCGGCCCGACGCCAAATTCTTCATCGGTTCAGGCAAGGCCGATGAAGGCGTGGCGATGGCCCAGGCGCTGCTGGCGGATATCGTCCTGTTCGACCAGCCGCTGTCCCCCGCCCAGCAACGCAACCTGGAGCGCGCCTTCAACTTGCGCGTGGTGGATCGCGTCGCGCTTATCCTCGACATCTTCGCCCTGCGGGCGAAAAGCCATGAAGGCAAGCTGCAGGTCGAACTGGCGCAGCTGCAGCATCTGGCCACGCGCCTGACCCGCATGTGGAGCCACTTGGAGCGTCAACGCGGCGGCATCGGCATGCGCGGGCCGGGCGAATCCCAGCTCGAAATGGACCGCCGCATGATCGGCGCCAAGGTCAAGCTGCTGCGCGAGCGGCTGGACAGGGTAGAGCGCCAGCGCGTGACCCAGCGCCGGGCGCGCGCCCGCGGCGGCGTGCTGTCGGTGTCGCTGGTCGGCTATACCAACGCCGGCAAGTCCACCTTGTTCAACGCCCTGACGCGCGCCGACGCCTATGCCGCCGACCAGTTGTTCGCCACCCTGGACACGACCACGCGCCGCATCTGGATCGAAGGGGCTGGCTCGGTGGTGGTGTCCGACACGGTCGGCTTCATCCGCGACCTGCCTCACGGCCTGATTGCGGCGTTCCGCGCCACCCTGGAAGAAACCGTGCACGCCGACCTGCTGCTGCACGTGGTCGATGCCGCCAGCCCGCAGCGCGACGAACAGATCTTCGAGGTCAACAAGGTTCTGGCAGAGATCGGCGCGGCCGCCATTCCCACCATTCTCGTATACAACAAGATAGATCTGGCCGGATTGGAACCGCGGGTGGAACGCGACGCACATGGTACGATTGCGCGAGTATTTGTAAGCGCCACCGAGCGCGCCGGTTTGGATGCGTTGCGCGGGGCAATTGCGGAAACCGGACAGATTGTGGGAAACAATGCCGCGAATTATCAAACTCTTCAATCTGAATGACCCCGGCTGGGGTCGTGGGAACAACAATGGCTCCGAGCCGCCGCCCAAGCGGCCTCAAGGCAACGGAGACGGCCCACCCGACCTGGACGAGGTCTGGCGCGATTTCAACAATCGCATCGGATCCCTGTTCGGGCGCAAGGGCGGGGGCGGCAATAACCGCCCGGGCAACCGCGGCGGCATGAAGCCGCCGTCGCCGCGCGGTGCGCGCATCGGCCTGGGCGTCATCGCCCTGGTCGCGGCCGGCATCTGGCTGGCCAGCGGTTTCTACATCGTGCAGGAAGGCCAGGTCGCGGTCGTGACACAGTTCGGCAAGTACAAGTCGACGTCGCAAGCCGGTTTCCAATGGCGCATGCCGTATCCCATCCAGAGCCACGAAATGGTCAACGTGTCGCAGCTGCGCACGTTCGAGGTCGGTTTCCGTGGCGGCGCGCGCAACAAGGTCTTGCCTGAAGCGCTGATGCTCACGACGGACGAGAACATCGTCGACATGCAGTTCGTCGTCCAGTATCGCCTGCGTGCCGACGGTGCGCCCGATTACCTCTTCATGACGCGTGATCCCGATGAATCCGTCCGCCAGGCGTCGGAGACGGCCATGCGCGAAGTCGTGGGCAAGCAGTCGATGGACTTCGTGCTCTACGAAGGCCGCACCACGGTGGCCACGCAAGTGCAGACCCTGATGCAGCAGATCCTGGACCGCTACCAGACCGGCGTGCAGGTCAGCACTGTCGCCATCCAGAACGTGCAGCCGCCGGAACAGGTGCAGGCCGCGTTCGATGACGCCGTCAAGGCAGGCCAGGACCGCGAGCGCCAGATCAACGAAGGGCAGGCCTACGCCAACCAGGTCGTGCCGCTGGCCAGCGGCCAGGCGTCGCGCATGACCGAACAGGCCGAAGGCTACAAGGCCAAGGTCGTCGGCGATGCGCAGGGTAATTCCTCGCGCTTCACCAGCGTCCTCGGCGAATACGAGAAGTCGCCGCAAGTCATGCGCCAGCGCATGTACCTGGAAAGCATGCAGGAGATCTTCACGCGCGCCAGCAAGGTCATGGTCGACACCAAGAGCAACAACAATATGTTGTACCTGCCCTTGGACAAGATCATGCATCTGGCCGCTCAGGACGCCAGCAAGTCCGGTGTCGCCGGTTCGGGTTCGCCCACACTGGCTCCGCCCGCGCAGTCGCCGGCTCGCGGCAGCGCCGCGCCGGCGCCTCAGCCTTCCGGCAGCAGCAATAGCAACACGCTGCCCCGCGACCGTACGTCGCGCTAACCCGGAGGAGTCCTGATCATGCAACGTCTCATGCCCATCCTGGTCGGCCTGCTCATCGTGCTGGCCGCCCTTTCTTCCTGCGTTTTCGTCGTGCGCGAGCGCGACTACGCCCTGGTGTTCTCGCTGGGTGAAGTTCGCAGGACCATCAACGAACCCGGCCTTTACTTCAAGGCGCCGCCTCCGTTCCAGAATGTCGTGACGCTCGACAAGCGCATTCTGACCATCGAAACCAACGAAGCCGAACGCATCCAGACTTCCGAAAAGAAGAACCTGCTGATCGACTCGTACGTCAAGTGGCGCATCCTGGATCCGCGTCAGTACTACGTTTCCACCGGCGGCAACGAGCGCGTGGCGCAGGAGCGCCTGCAGGCGCTGATCCGCGACGCTCTGAATGCCTCGGTCAACGTGCGCACGGTGCGCGACGTGGTTTCGACCGAACGCGACAAGATCATGGCCGAAATCCTGACCAACGTCGCCAAGCGCGCCGAGCCTTTGGGCGTGCAGATCGTCGACGTGCGTCTGCGCCGCATCGAGTTCGCGCCGGAAATTTCGGAATCGGTGTATCGCCGCATGGAAGCGGAGCGTACGCGCGTCGCCAACGAGCTGCGCTCCATCGGCGCCGCCGAGGGCGAAAAGATCCGCGCCGAAGCCGACCGCCAGCGCGAAGTCATCGTGGCCCAGGCCTACGCCAAGGCCCAGGGCATCATGGGTGAGGGCGATGCCGCGGCCGCTGCGATCTATTCGCAGGCCTACGGCAAGAACCCGCAGTTCTACACGTACTACAAGAGCCTGGAAGCCTATCGCGCTTCGTTCTCGAAGCCGGGCGACGTGCTGGTTGTCGACCCCAGCTCCAGCTTCTTCCAGTTCATGAAGGACCCCGCCGGCGACGCCCTGGCGCCGGTCACCGTGCCGGCCAAGTGATGCGGCGGCGGTGATGCGGAACAAAAAGCCCCTTGGAAATCCAAGGGGCTTTTTGCTTGCCGGGGCGGCGGCATCCTGAAATCTGCGCAATAGGGGACAGTTTCGCGCCCGCGGCAGCCCCGGCTGGCGTTGGCCGCCGAACCATGTACAATACCCCGTAAGCTAGAAAACATTCCGCAGCGGCTGAGCGGGCTTACGCCCCCTCAGCCGCTTTTTCGTTTGGGCGACGCCCACGCATCACTTGGCGTTCTTCAGGTAAACATTCATGGGTAACTGGTTGCTGCCCGAGAGCCTTGCCGACGTACTTCCGGCAGAGGCCCGGCGCATCGAGGAATTGCGCCGCGAACTTCTCGATCTGTATCGCACTTACGGTTTCGAACTGGTCGCGCCGCCCCTGGTCGAATACATTGATTCATTGCTGTCCGGCACCGGCAGCGATCTGGATCTGCGTACCTGCAAGCTGGTTGACCAACTGTCCGGCCGCACCTTGGGCGTGCGCGCGGACATGACGCCTCAGGTCACGCGCATTGACGCGCACTTGTTGAACCGTGCTGGCGTTACCCGCCTGTGCTATTGCGGCAACGTGCTGCACGCCCGCCCGGCGGACCTGCTGTCCAGCCGCGAGCTGTTGCAGATCGGCGCCGAGATCTACGGCCATGCCGGCTTCGAGGCCGACCTGGAGATCATCCAGCTGGTGCTGGAAACGGTGGCGATCGCCGGCGTGCGCAACCCGAGGTTGGATCTGTGCCATCCGGGCGTGCTGCGCGCCCTCCTGGAATCCGATCCGGGAGCAGCGGCGCTGTCGCAGGACGTTATCCTGCTGATGCGCGAGAAGGACGTTCCGGGGCTGGGCGAATTGGCAGAACGGGCTTCTGGTTTGCGTGCGGAGACCCTGAAGGCCCTGCAATTGCTGCCCAAGCTGTACGGCGGACCGGAAGTGCTGAAGGAAGCGCGCCGTGAATTGCCTCTGCTGCCGGGTGTCGTGGCCGCATTGGACGCGCTGCAGTTGGTGGTCGACGCCATGCCTGATGTGGCGTTTGGCGTGGATCTGGCCGACGTGGGCGGCTATGGCTACCATTCCGGCGTGAAGTTCGCGCTGTACGCCGAGGGCTGGCGCGATGCGCTGGTCAGCGGTGGCCGTTATGACGATGTCAGCCGTGCGTTTGGCCGGGCCCGCCCCGCCACCGGCTTCAGTCTTGATTTACGCAAGCTGGCGGCGGGTTTGCCGCCGGCGGAAAGGGCGCGTGCGGTACGTGCGCCCTGGGGGCAAGCCCCCGCCCTGACCGAGGCGGTGCGCCGCCTGCGCCGGTCGGGGGAAATTGTCGTTCAGGTATTGCCCGGTCACGAGCAGGATCAGGACGAATTCGTTTGCGATCGCGAGCTGGCGCTGCAGGATGGCGCCTGGACGGTCAGAACGCTGTGACTAACTCCCTCTCGGTAACGAGAGGGCCGCGGGGAGATTTCCGGATTTCCCGAGAAACTCGATATTGATTCGTAACATGAGCAAGAACGTAGTCGTAATCGGCACCCAGTGGGGTGACGAGGGCAAGGGCAAGATCGTCGACTGGCTGGCGGAATCCGTCCAGGGCGTGGTCCGCTTCCAAGGCGGTCACAATGCCGGCCATACGCTGTGGATCAACGGCAAGAAGACGATTCTCCGCCTGATCCCGTCGGGCATCATGCATCCCGGCGTCACCTGCTTCATCGGCAACGGCGTCGTGCTGTCCCCCGAAGCCCTGCTCAAGGAAATCGAAGAGCTTGAGGCCGCCGGTCTGGACGTGCGCTCGCGCCTGCAGATTTCCGAAATCTGCCCGCTGATCCTGCCGTACCACGTTGCCATCGACAAGGCGCGCGAAGCGCGCAAGGGCGACGGCAAGATCGGTACGACCGGTCGCGGCATCGGCCCCGCGTACGAAGACAAGGTTGCCCGCCGCGCGCTGCGCGTGCAGGACCTGTTCAATCCCGCGCTGTTCGACGAAAAGCTCGCCGAAGTGCTGGATTACCACAACTTCGTGCTGACCAAGTACCTGGGCGCCGAGGCGGTTTCCGCCAATGAAGTGCGCGACCAGGCCATGGCGCTGGCTCCGGCCATCGCCCCGATGGTCAAGGACGTGTCGAGCAACCTGTACGCCATGCAACAGGAAGGCAAGCGCCTGCTGTTCGAAGGCGCGCAGGGCGCCTTGCTGGATGTCGACCACGGCACCTATCCCTTCGTCACCAGCAGCAACTGCGTTGCTGGCGCGGCCTCGGCCGGCGCAGGTGTCGGTCCGCAGCAGCTGGACTACGTCCTGGGCATCACCAAGGCCTACACGACCCGTGTCGGGTCGGGCCCGTTCCCCACGGAGCTGGTCGACGAAATTGGCACCCGCCTGGCCACGATCGGCAAGGAATTCGGTTCCGTCACGGGCCGTCCGCGCCGCTGCGGCTGGTTCGACGGCGCCGCGCTCAAGCGCTCGGTCCGCCTGAACGGCATCTCCGGCCTGTGCATCACCAAGCTGGACGTGCTGGACGGCCTGGAAACCATCCAGCTGGGCGTCGGCTACCGTGTCAACGGCGAGTTCCGCGACGTGCTGCCCTATGGCGCGCATGCCGTGGCGCAGGCGCAACCGGTGCTGGAAGAGCTGCCCGGCTGGAGCGAGTCCACCGTCGGCATCACCGAGTACGACAAGCTGCCCCAGGCCGCCCGTCGCTACCTGGAGCGCGTGGCCGAAGTCTGCGGCGTGCCCATCGACCTGGTGTCGACCGGCCCCGACCGCAATGAAACCATTGTGCTGCGTCATCCCCTGAAGGGCTGACATCGGGTTATTATTCGCAAGGCCGCCGCCGGTCTCATACCGGCGGCGGCCTTTTCGTATTTATTAAGCAGGAGATGCTTGCCTATGAGCACGCCGACCAATGATGACAGCCATCTGTGGGTGACGTGGGACGACTACAACCGCCTGATCGAGCGCCTTACCTTGCAGGTGCATCAATCGGGTTGGAAGTTCGACAAGATTCTTTGCCTGGCGCGCGGCGGTATGCGCGTCGGTGATGTTATGTCCCGTATTTTTGATGTGCCGCTGGGCATTCTGGCCACGAGCAGCTATCGCGAAGCGGCCGGCACCAAGCAGGGCGACATGGATATCGCCCAGTTCATCACCATTACGCGCGGCACCTTGTCCGGGCGGGTGTTGCTGGTGGACGACATGGTCGATACCGGCAAGACCTTCAGCAAGGTCTACGATCACCTGAAGAGCCAATTTGCCGACATCACCGAGCTGCGCAGCGCGGTGCTGTGGTGGAAGGGGCATTCCCTGGCGACGCCGGACTACTATGTCGACAAGCTGCCGACGAATCCCTGGATCCACCAGCCGTTCGAAGACTACGACAGCTTGCGTCCGCATCAGCTCGAGGCCTGGATCCGCAAGGGCTCCAAGAGCTGAGCATGGCGGTTCGGCAGGAGAGGGCATTCTGGCCGCCCAGGGCGCCAGACTGTCCCTCTAGTAGTCAAAACAGCCATGACCATGCTAGAATCGCTGGTTATCGCTAAACCGAACTTGGCTTGTTACTCTTTGGGTAGTCTTTGGGTAACGGAAACAGCCAGCGGAAATCCGGGATGGGTCTGTGGTTCAGTGCTGCTAGCACTGCAATCGGAGTCCGGGGCCTGGATTGCGCTTTCAAGGTTCCCCGTTCGCGGTATCTGCCTCTGTTGGTATGATTTTGGTATCGACGAGGCCGTTTACGCGTACCTGGACCCGCGCAGCGTTGCTGGTAAGCAAGCCAGGTTTGTCATCAACTTTTGTTACCCTACAAGCAGGCCAATCACTTTATGCCTATCGTTCGACTGAAGGAAAACGAACCGTTTGAAGCCGCTCTGCGCCGCTTCAAGCGCACCATCGAAAAGACCGGTTTGCTCACCGAGCTGCGTTCGCGCGAGTTCTATGAGAAGCCCACGGCTGAGCGCAAGCGCAAGCACGCCGCCGCTGTGAAGCGCCACTACAAGCGCATCCGTAGCCAACAACTGCCCCCGCGCCTGTATTGATTTTTGATTCCCGAATCTATTGATTCCAGAATCATTCATCCAGGATTTGCTCGCCCGAGTCGACGTCGTCGACGTAGTCGGGCGATACGTGCAGTTGAGAAAGGGCGGGGCCAACTTGCTTGGCCTGTGCCCTTTTCATAACGAAAAAAGTCCCTCGTTCACTGTCAGCCCCACCAAGCAGTTCTATCACTGCTTCGGTTGTGGAGCGCATGGCAGCGCCATCACCTTTCTGATGGAACACACGGGCGCCAGTTTCCCCGATGCCGTGCGCACGCTCGCGGCATCGGCGGGAATGACGGTCCCCGAAGAAAATCGCAGTCCACGCCAGCAGCAGGAATCCGCGCGCCGCAAGGCCGAGGAATCCCGCCACACGCAGGTGCTGGATGCCGCTCAGGCGCATTACCTCAAGCAGTTGCGGGCATCGCTCGCAGCGATCCGTTATTTGAAGCAGCGCGGCCTGACGGGTGAAATCGCGGCGCATTTCGGCCTGGGTTGGTCGGGCACCGACCGCCACGGCCTGTCGCAAGTCTTCCCGAACTACGAGGACCCCGTCCTGGTCGAGTCCGGGCTGGTCATCGAATCCGAGGACGGACGCCGCTACGACCGCTTCCGGGAACGGGTGATGTTCCCGATCCGCAATGCGCGGGGCAGTCTCATCGGCTTCGGCGGCCGCATCATCGGCAAGGGCGAACCCAAGTACCTGAATTCGCCCGAAACCCCGCTGTTCTCCAAGGGGCATGAACTCTACGGATTGTGGGAGGCGCGCCTGGCCATACGCCAGGAAGGCCAGGTCATCGTGGTCGAAGGCTACATGGACGTGGTCGGCCTGGCGCAGCAAGGCATCGCCAATGCGGTCGCGACGCTGGGCACGGCCACCACGCCGGACCATGTCAAGAAACTGCTGCGCACCAGCGACAAGGTCATCTTCAGCTTCGATGGCGATGGGGCGGGCCGGCGCGCCGCGTGGCGCGCATTGCAGGCCTGTCTGCCGGTGCTGCGCGACGATATCGCGATCCGCTTCCTGTTCCTGCCCTCGGAACACGATCCCGACTCGTATGTGCGCGAACTGGGCGCCGAAGCCTTCCGGGCATGCCTGGGTGAGGCCGTGGCGCTGTCCCGCTTCCTGCTGGATGAGCTGGCTTCGCGGCACAACATGGAGGAAGCCGAAGGGCGGGCCAGTTGCCTGCACGAGGCCAAGCCCTTGCTGGCCGCCATTCCCGAATGCGCGCTGCGCGTGCAGATCGAGCGGGAAATGGCCAAGCTGGTGCAGCTGACGCCGGAAGAAATGGCTCAGGTGCTGGCTCAGCAACCCACCAAGCCCTTCACGCCGGCGCCCAAGTCCGGCGCGGCAGGCGGGGATGCGGGCGCGACCGCGGCGCCGGCGCGGGAGCATGATCCGGGCTATCCGGACACGGGCTATGACTTCGCCGGGCATGACTTTCAAGACATCCCGGTCGATGAGTCCGACTACGCGGACCAAGTCCATCTACCGTCCCAGGGTTCCGATTTTGGTGGTGGTGGCGGTGGCGGCGGTCAGCGCAGCGGCGGCAAGCAGGAATGGAAGGGTAAAGGCGACTGGAAAGGCAAGGGCGACTGGAAGGGCGGCAAAGGCAACTGGAAAGGCAAGCGCGACAACGACGTCGGCGGGTTTGAAGGCCGCCGCACCATGCCGTCGTTGGCCAAGCGCCTGCTGGGCCTGTTGCTTGCGCACCCTGAACTGGTTGACTCCATGGGTGACCAGCAGCTTGAAGTCATCGACCACGGCCCCCATCTAGGTCTTGTAAGAGACTTGATCATGCTGGCGCAATCCAGCGGCGCGCGCCATGTCGGCGCCCTGTTGGAGGCGGCGGAACCTGATTCGGATCTGGCCACGGTACTGAAAGGGCTGCGGGCCGACCTCCTGTCCAAGGAAGACCTGCCGGACCCGCAAACCGAATGGGACGATGCCTTGAGGCGCATCGAATTCGATTCGGCCAAGCTGGAGATCGCCAAGCTCGCCGCGGCGGGTCTGGTCACGGAAGAAGCGCGCAAGCGCTATCTGGAGCTTTCCAGCCGCATGGCTGTGCTGAAAGGTGCTGGCGTGCGCTAAATGCGCTAAAATCAAAGGTTGTCCGCCGGCGGAAGCTGTTTTGGGCCGGCGAGGCAGGGCGGGCGGAGGCGGTTTTTGTGGTGTCGTTGTACACGAAACCAGCAAAACCAGCCTAGTGACCTGTCTGGCGTACACGGATTGTGGTGTTTGCGGTTGATTTCTACTCGATTCTTGCTGAATTTGGCGGAAATCCTCGTGCCACGGTGCGTGGGCGACAAGAAATGCATTCGGCGGGTGGAATCTATTCCGGCTGCCGGAATCTAATGGATGTATGGGTTTGACGCGGGACCTGCGATCCGGACGCGGCGGACGGTTTCCAGAAAATGGAACGTCGGGCGCGCAACGGCAGAAATAAAAGCGGATGCGCGCGTCAAATTTGTTACATAGTTAATTAATATAGCTGAGCGGTGAATCAAGCAGTTCGGCGGCGGTCATTTCCGCGTAGCGTTAGTGGTTTGGGTGCTGTGTCTACTCAGCTGCTTGGGGCAAATGCCCGATAAGCAAGCAAAGCCTATTTATAGGCAGGCAGCCCCCCCGACGTCCGGAAGCCCCCGCAGGATGAGGCCATGCACGCAAGACGCAAGTCCGGTATTGCACCGGAACGGCGCCAAGCGGGCTCGCAAGAGCCGGCGCTGCGAACAACGCAGCCGTGTGGCCTCCGCTGATTCACCAGATTTACCCGTATACACCGCCGCGTTGGGCTGCCGTCCAAAGCGGCTTCATGCGGTGCAACATGCCCGAACGGGTTGCGACGACCACGGAAGCGACTATGACCAAATCCACCGGCAAATCCTCCTCTGCAATTGATGCGGCCGAAACCAAGGCCACCACGGCCAAGCGCGTCGTAAGCATGGCAGCGGAAAAGGCGCCCGCCAAGACGGCGGTGAAGGTCGCCAAGCCCGCAGCCAAAACGGCCGCCAAGAAGGCGACCAAGGCTGCCGCAGGTGACAAGCCCGAGAAGGTGACGAAGGCTCGCGCCAAGAAGGCCGAAGACAAACTCGCCGACTTGGTCGGGAGCGCGCGCCCCGTCGTGCCCAGCGGTCGCCGCCCGGGACGCCCCGCCAAGAACGCGAACAATGATTCCGACGGCTTCGACGACACGATGGACGGCGAGGGCGAAGTCCTGCCCGATCTGAAGCCGCCGAAGCGCGGCGGCAAGCGCGGCAAGGCCGATCCCAAGGATCTGATCGCCCGCGGTCCCGTGACGCCCGAAGAATACGAAGCGCGCCGCAACCGCCTGAAGCAGCTGATCAAGCTGGGCAAGGACCGCGGCTACCTGACCTACGGCGAAATCAACGACCATCTGCCTGACGACCTGGTCGACGCCGAAGCGATCGACGGCATCATCAGCACGTTCAGCGACATGGGCATTGCGGTCTACGACCAGGCGCCCGATGCCGAAACGCTGCTGATGAGCGAAAACGCGCCGGTGGCCTCCAACGACGACGACGTCGAAGACGAAGCCGAAGCCGCGCTGACCACGGTGGATTCCGACTTCGGCCGCACCACGGACCCCGTGCGCATGTACATGCGCGAAATGGGCTCGGTGGAACTGCTGACGCGCGAAGGCGAAATCGAAATCGCCAAGCGCATCGAAGACGGCCTGAAGCACATGGTCATGGCCATCTCGGCCTGCCCGACCACGATCAACGAGATCCTGGCCCACATTCTGCGCGTGCGTGAAGGCCAGGCCCAGATCGACGAAGTGGTCGACGGTCTGGTCGATCCGGAAGACGGCGAGGAATACGCCGGCGCCGGCGTCACCGCCGAGGAAGACGAAGGCGATGACGGCCCCGCCGGCGGCATGTCCAGCAAGCAGCTGGAAGACCTGCGCGTGAAGGCTCTGGCCAAGTTCGACGAAGTCGGCAAGCAGTTCGAAAAGATGCGCCACTCGTACGAGAAGGACGGCTACAAGTCGGACATCTACGTGCGCGCCCAGGAATCCATCCAGAACGAACTGATGGGCATCCGCTTCACGGCCAAGATGGTCGAGAAGCTGGCGGACACCCTGCGCCAGCAGGTCGAGGAAGTGCGCCAGCTCGAGCGCGCCGTCCTGCACACGTGTGTGGACCGTGCCGGCATGCCGCGCACGCACTTCATCAAGGTGTTCCCGGGCAACGAAACCAACATGCAGTGGGTCGTCGATGAAGTGGCTGCCGGCCACCCGTACGCCGAAACGCTGGAGCGCCAGATTCCCGCCGTGCAGGAACTGCAGCAAAAGCTCATCGACCTGCAAACGCGCGTCGTGCTGCCGCTGAAGGACCTGAAGGACGTCAACAAGCGCATGGCCACCGGCGAAGCCAAGGCCCGCAAGGCCAAGCGCGAAATGACCGAGGCCAACCTGCGCCTGGTGATCTCGATCGCCAAGAAGTACACGAACCGCGGCTTGCAGTTCCTGGACCTGATCCAGGAAGGCAACATCGGCCTGATGAAGGCCGTGGACAAGTTCGAGTACCGCCGCGGCTACAAGTTCTCGACCTACGCGACCTGGTGGATCCGTCAGGCCATCACGCGTTCCATCGCCGACCAGGCGCGCACCATCCGTATTCCGGTTCACATGATCGAAACGATCAACAAGATGAACCGGATCAGCCGCCAGATCCTGCAGGAAACCGGCGCCGAGCCGGATCCCGCGACCCTGGCGCAGAAGATGGACATGCCCGAGGACAAGATCCGCAAGATCCTGAAGATCGCCAAGGAACCGATCTCCATGGAAACGCCCATCGGTGACGACGACGATTCGCACCTGGGCGATTTCATCGAAGACACGTCCACGCTGGCGCCTTCCGATGCGGCTTTGCATGGCTCCATGCGCGATGTGGTCAAGGAAGTGCTAGACTCTCTCACCCCGCGTGAAGCCAAGGTCCTGCGCATGCGTTTCGGCATAGAAATGAGCACCGACCAGACCCTGGAAGAAGTGGGCAAGCAGTTCGACGTCACGCGCGAGCGCATCCGTCAAATAGAGGCGAAAGCGCTGCGCAAGCTGCGTCACCCCAGCCGGGCCGATAAGCTGAAGAGCTTCCTGGAAGGGCAGTAATCGTTTTTAGGGCCTCTAGCTCATGCCTGGTTAGAGCAGCGGACTCATAATCCGTTGGTGCCGAGTTCGACTCTCGGGGGGCCTACCAGTAGATATGCGGGTCTTGGAGCAATCCAAGGCCCGCTTTCTTTTCCGCAATCCTTGGCCTTTTCCGCAATTTGGCTTATTGCGTGGGCGCCGCCTTGTCGCCTTTGGGTACTGGGCGTCCTTCTCGGTGGTCGTCGCCGAACCATGGCAGAGTTGCCCTGGTGCCTGGCAGATGTCGCCGGCAGCCTCCGTCCTGTCGATTCCCGGCCTTGCCGGTCGCGTCGACCGCCCGAACGACCTTCGCCTACTGTTCTTGCAGTTTGGCCGGCAGGTGGCCTCCTCGCAAGTGACGAAGGGTTCCTGTTGCCTGTGTCGGGCTCTAAATCCAGCGAGTCGCTTCAGGATGGAGACTCTGCGACGCCGGGCGCTCGACGAGCTCATGATCGAGCTGTTCTCTCGCAATCCTTAATCGAGTGCGGAAAGGTGGTTACGGCGGAGTTAGCTGAAGTGCTGCAGAGTAGCCCCTAGTTTGGAGCAATCTCCGCGGGTACACCAGCGCAGGCAGGAGATGCCTAAGCAGCCATCGCCGGATTAAGGCCGATGGCGCTGCTGCGTGGGCAAAATCCATTGCTCCTACGTCGTGGCCGGTACAACATCTGCCTGGGCGACCATTTTCCTTCTGGTGCCCAGTTTGCGCAGGATTCTACGAGAAGGCCGCTCGATCAGATAGTAGGAAATCGTTGCCGTGCAAATCGCCAAGGATATCTTATCGGCCAGGCGCAATCCTGCGATTTCGATCGACAGCACCACGTTGAGCAGGAAGTGCGTCAGATAAAGGGAGTAGGAAATCTCCCCCAGGAACACTGAGACTCGGTTTCCGAAAAGCAGGCGCCCCAGCCCTTTGTCGCACAGTAGGCCGGCGATCAGCAGCAGTGCACCGCAGGTCATGATCCAGGAGTGGAAGGGGGTGGCGCATGCATAGGCGAATACGGCAATACCTGCGATGATCAGCCCATCAGAAACTGCCGCGGGGAGCTTGTCGATACCTTCGACGACTCGATAAAGAGCTACCCCAGCAACAAAAACAGATGAGAACTGAATCAGGAAATTCCCGTGAGCGAGTACGATGCCGTTAACGTCTATCCCGGCCGATTGAAGCAGTCTGACGTGCGGCATTTCGATGAGAATCCAGACCACTCCAGCCATCACCGCGGCCGCAAAAAACCTTGGAAGCTTGAACATCACAAGAGCGGTGAATGGGAACCAGATATAGGCGAACATCTCGACGCTAATGGTCCATGACAGCGCATTCCATGAAAACTGGTTCACGAATCCCCAGGCTTGTATCAAGAGCAAATTGAGACCAAACGTGTATGCCGTTTCATTGGGAGTCTCGATCGGGTAGCCAGCTTTCATCAGTGCTAGAAACGCGAATAACGTTACCAAGTGCATAGGGTAAATGCGGGCTATGCGTTTGTAGAAGTAGGCTCGGTATGGAGCTGGATTCACCGATTTTCTAAATTCTGGATAGACGTGGGCCATTACGAACCCGCTCAGGACCAGGAAAACAATGACCCCAGAAAATCCATACAACAAGATGTGCATGAAAAGCCCATCGCCTTTTATGCCCGCTCCCCACGTATAGTGCATCAACACCACCCAAAGCGCAGCATACCCGCGCACGCCGGTGAGGGCGGGGATGTTCCGGATCATTTTCTTGTCTCTATTGTTTAATTATTATTTAAATTGTACATTGTTGGTCGCGCCATCTGGCACTCATATCTAAAACGTCATATTGCTAGGGTGTTTCAAATGGTCCAGAGCGTTCATTTCGCGGATTCATAAGCGCGTTCTTCGCGCTTGGCGGTGGATGACTTGGCTCCTTTTTGCTTATCCAACCAGCCTTCCTGGCGTCAACCTTCGCCTGCCACACCGAGGGTGATTTGGCTGTGTGATAGGCCTGCACACAAAAATCCTCACGCTCCCGATTTTTCTGATCCGCCGTGTCGTCGCTGCATCAGTCGATGACTTCCGCGCAAGCATCCGTCGGCGCCGCAGCGACATCGCCGACGATCGGCACGATCTTGATGGCGGCAGATGCAATACGGCAAGGGGCGGCAACGACACCGCAACCGGACGCGAATAGGCATAGTGTTGAAATCAAAATCCACTTCATTGGTCGTGCTCGAAAATGATTGATCAAGGTTCAGCCTGATCAAGGGCTGGCGGTGTCCCGCGGCGTCGATGTCGATTATGTTCAGACGCGGATTTCCATCTGAAGAAAATGTGCGCGATGCATGGCGAAGGCGGCATTCTGCTGTGCGTCTCCATGCCAATAAGTGGGGAAATGTTGGTCAAGTGTAATGACACTTGCTCGTCTTGGAACAGGACGTAACGCAGACCTGGTTGCATGGCGCCAGGGCCGGAAAATCCCAGGTAGGATGGTGACGTTCCTGCCGGGAGCACCCGACGGAGCATCCAACAACAAGAAGGAGCGCTAGATGCTTGATACTTTCCCCAAGGCAGGCCGGGCCGGCGTGATCGCCGCGATGCTCGGTGTGGCCAGCCTGGTGTTCACCGGTTGCACCACGACCACCGCCCAATCCTCGGCCACGGCCGCGGAAAAGCGGCAGGAACTCGATACCGCAGCCGACGCGACGTTGACCAAGCTCTATCAGTCCTCGTCCCAGGCCAAGCAACTGGTGGAACGCGCACGCGGCGTGCTGGTGTTTCCGGGCGTGTTGAGCGCGAGCTTCATCGTGGGAGCCCAGCATGGAAGCGGCGTGTTGCGCGTGGGCGGCTCGGATACCGGCTACTACAGCATCACGGGCGGCTCCATCGGTCTGCAGGCTGGCGCGCAGTCCAAGGCGATGGTGGTGCTGTTCATGACGGACGGCGCCCTGGCCAAGTTCCGCGCCAGCAGCGGCTGGACGATGGGGGCGGACGCGACGGTTGCGGTGGCCAATGTGGGCGTCAACGGCAGCATCGATACCTACACCGCGCAGCAGCCCATCGTCGGCTTCGTGTTGAACAACGGCGGCCTCATGGCCGGGGTGTCGGTCGACGGCAGCAAGATTTCACCACTGCTGCTGTAAGCGGCGCGCGCATCCTTACAGCCCCATCGCCTTTTCCCAAGGCAATTGGGGCGGCAGCGCCTCTGTCATCGCATCCACGAAGGCCCGGATGCGCGGCGACAGGTGCCGGTTCGGCAGATAGACCAGCTGGACCGGCGCGCCAGGCGCGATCCAGTCGGTCAGGATCAGTTTCAGGCGTCCGTCCAGCACGGCAGACTCCGCGATGAAGCTGGCCATGCGGGCGATGCCCGCGCCGGCCACCACGGCGTCCAGGATGGCTTCCGGATGGTTCACATTCAGGTTGCCGCCGGGCGTGATCGTGTAGCGCTCATCGCCTTTCTGGAAATCCCATTCGTGATATCGGCCGGTCTGCCATTGGACGTAGGCCAGGCAGTTGTGCCGTTCCAGCTCGTTGGGCGTGGCGGGCGTGCCATGCGCGGCCAGATAGGCGGGGCTGGCGCAGGTGACGTAGCGCAGCCGGGACAGGGTCTTGGCGATGACACGCGAATCCGCCGTGACGCCGATCCGTATGGTGGCGTCCAGCCCTTCTTCGGCCAGATTGGGCATGCGGTCGCTGAAATCCGCGTTGATCGAGAGTTCCGGATAGCGCGCGGTCAGCGACAGCAGCGCGGGCATGATGACCTTTCTGCCCAAGCCTACCGGCGCATGCACGCGCAGCTTGCCGCGCGGAATCAGGCTGGCTCCGGTTACCTCGGCCTCGGCGGCTTCGACTTCCAGCAGGATGTGGCGGCAACGCTGCAGCAGCAATTCGCCATCGTCGGTCAGCGACAGGTTGCGCGTGGTGCGGTTGAGCAGCTTCACGCCCAGCTTGGCTTCAAGCAGCGACACGCTCTTGCTTACCGATGCGGTTGAAATGTCGAGCCGGTGCGCCGCGGCCGTGAAGCTGCCGCTGTCCGCGACGCGCACGAAATTCAGAACATGCTTGAGATGGTCTATCAGGATGTACATGGCGGTCGAGCTGATGGGTGCACGCCATCTTAGCCATTCCCGCGCGCAAAGTTAAAGGTGATTTGCCCTCGGACCCGTTTATCCGCCGCATGCCTGTCCCTACACTGAGCCGCAACGTTGGCAGGTTCAGAAGACGACACGACAGGAGGCATGGGTGGAGATCCAGAGCAGTGCGCAGGCAGCGGGCGGACCCGAGCAGATTTATCTGGATGGCCTGGCGGCGGGCCGGTTTCAGATCCAACGCTGCGCCGATTGCAGCCAGGCGGTGTTTTATCCGCGCTGCGTATGCCCCCATTGCGGCGGCGCGGCATTGGATTGGTTCAGCCCCACGGGCGAGGGCGTGGTGTACGCCAGCACCACCGTGTATCGCAACGCGGAGCAGGGCGGCGATTACAACGTCTGTCTCGTGGACCTGCAGGAAGGCGCGCGGATGATGAGTCGCGTCGCGCAGATCGCGCCGGCGCAGGTGCGGATCGGCATGCGCGTCAGCGCCAGGATCGTCGGCGACGGCGAGGCCGCGCAAGTGGTCTTCGTGCCTTCGGGAACTGGGCTATGACGCTGCGCGACTTGAGAGGCAAGACTGCCGTGGTCGGCGTGGGGCAGGCCGGGCTGGGACAGGCGCGCGGCTTTAGCGAGCAGGAAGTGCTGGCGCAGGCCGCGATGGCTGCGATCGCGGACGCCGGCCTGAGCCTGAAGGACATAGACGGCATCACGACCTGCAGTTCCCTGTCGCCCATGTGGGCAATGTCGGTCGTCGAATATCTAGGCATACGCCCGACCTTTCTGGACAGCACCATGATAGGCGGCTCCAGTTACGTGGCGCATCTGCTGCCGGCGATGCACGCGCTGTCGTCCGGGCAATGCAGTGCGGTCCTGGTCTGCTACGGCAGCACCCAGCGCACCGCCAAATTCAACCGCGCCGATCTGACGCGCGTGCGGAAATCGATCGACCCGCAGCCCTACGAAACACCTTATGACCCGCCCTTGCCGGCGGCGGCCTACGCCTTGGCCGCGAGCCGCCACATGCATCAGTACGGCACCACGCGCAAGCAATTGTCGGAAGTGGCCGTGGCCGCGCGGAAATGGGCGCAACTGAATCCGGAAGCCACCATGCGCGAACCGCTGTCGCTGGCGGACGTCGAGGCGGCGCGTCCGGTCTGCGAGCCCTTTACGGTGCGCGACTGCTGCATGGTCAGCGACGGCGCCGGCGCCTTCGTGCTGACGCGCGCGGACCGGGCGCGCGATTGCGCCAAGCCGCCGGTGTACGTCATGGGCAACGCGACCGCGGTATGGAACCGGCAGGTTTCGTCCATGCATGACCTGACGGTGACCGCGGCGCTTGAATCGGGCAAGCGCTGCTACGAGATGGCCGGCGTATCCGCGAAGGACATGGACCTGGCCATGCTGTACGACGCCTTCACCATCAACACCATCCTGTTTCTGGAAGACCTGGGCTTCTGCCGGAAGGGCGAGGGCGGCGCGTTTGTGGACGACGGCGCGATCGCGCCGGGCGGGCGGCTGGCGGTCAATACCAATGGCGGCGGCCTGTCCTGCGTGCATCCGGGCATGTACGGCGTGTTCCTCATGGTGGAGGCCGTCAGGCAGTTGCGCGGCGAGTGCGGCGCGCGTCAGTTGAAGGATCCGAATCTGGCCCTGGTGCACGGCAACGGCGGCACCTTGTCCAGCCAGTCGACCGCGATCCTCAGCGCGCAGCCGGTGCTCTAACCGTCCAACAAGACTGCGGTGCAGGCGCGACAACCGCGTCCACCGCCATGGGGTATGCAATGTTGAACAAGATCGTGCCTTCCCTGGAGGAGGCCGTGGCCGGCGTGACGGATGGCGCTACGTTGATGATAGGCGGGTTCGGCGCGTCCGGGGTACCGACGGAATTGCTGCAGGCCTTGCTGGAGACGGGGGCGCGGGAACTGACCGTCGTCAACAACAACGCGGGCAATGGCGAGCCGGGTCTGAGCCAGCTGATCCGCGCGGGCAGGGTGCGCAAAGTGATTTGCTCCTTCGCACGCTCCTCGAATCCCAAGAAGCCCAATGCCGCCGCGTTCGGCGAATGGTATGCGGCGGGCAGGATAGAACTGGAGGTCGTGCCGCAAGGCACGCTGGCAGAACGCCTGCGCGCCGCCGGCGCGGGCATGGGGCCGTTCTTTACGCCCACGGCCTATGGAACGCGGTTGGCGCAAGGCAAGGAAACACGCTCCATCAATGGCCGAGGTTATGTGCTGGAAGAGCCGCTGCCAGGCGATGTGGCTTTCGTGAAGGCCCGGTACGGAGATAGCGTGGGAAACCTGACCTATCGCTACGCCAGCCGCAATTTCGGACCCGTGATGTGCATGGCCGCGCGATTGACGGTGGCTCAGGTCGACCAGGTGGTGCCTCTGGGGGCGTTGGCGCCGGAGCAGGTCATGACGCCCGGAATCTTCGTTCAACGCATCGTCGAGTGCCCCAATGAGCATCAATAGCCTGTCCCGCGCGCGCATGGCGCAGCTCGTCGCAGACGACATTCCGCCCGCCTCCTACGTCAATCTGGGCATAGGCATGCCCACCTCGGTGGCCGACTATCTGAAGCCCGAGCGCGGCGTGGTGCTGCACAGCGAAAACGGCATCCTGGGCATGAAGGGCCTGCCGCCGGGCGCCGCGGTCGACAGGGATCTGCTCAATGCCAGCAAGGAGCCCGTCGCGCTGGACATCGGGGCCTCGATCACCGACCACGTGGTGTCCTTTTCGATGATGCGCGGCGGCCATATCGACCTCACCGTGCTGGGCGCCTTCCAGGTATCGGCCGAGGGCGATCTGGCCAATTGGGACACGGGGCGCGCAGACTCGATCCCGGCCGTGGGCGGGGCCATGGACTTGGTGGCGGGCGCGAAGCGCATCTTCGTGATGATGCAGCACGTGGACCGCGACGGCCGGCCGAAGATCGTGCCTGAATGTTCCTATCCCCTTACCGGCAAGGCCGTGGTCGATCGCATCTATAGCGACCTGGCAATCATGGACATCACACCGGACGGAATGCAGGTGCGGGCGATGGTGCGGGGTCTGGATTTCGCGGCGCTGCAGGCGCGGACCGCAGTGGACTTGAAACTGGACGATGCGTGGATCGAACTGGCGCCCTGAATTTCAGGTCGGCGCCGTCAAGGGAGGAAGTAATGAGCTGGACGCAGGAGTTGGACGAACTGGCACGCCGCAAGGAATTTTCCCTGCGCATGGGGGGCGTGGAGAAGGTGAAGCGTCAGCATGACGCGGGCAAGCTGGACATCCGCCAGCGGATCGAACGGCTGGTCGATGGCGGTTCGTTCGTCGAGGTGGGAGGGCTGGCCGGCAGCGGCGAGTATGACGAACAGGGCCGCCTGGTCCATGTGATGCCCTCGAACGTGATCATGGGGCGCGCGGCGCTGGACAGCAAACCCGTCGTGGTCGTGGGCGACGACTTCACCGTGCGCGGCGGCGCCAACGATGGCGCCGTGGGCGACAAGATGATTTACGCTGAACAGATGGCGTTCGACCTGCGCCTTCCGCTGGTGCGCCTGATCGACGGCACGGGCGGAGGGGGCTCGGTCAAGAACATCGAAAAGATGGGCCATGCGCTGCTGCCGAAGATGAAGATCTGGGCCTATGTGGCGCGCAATCTGGCCCAGGTGCCTGTGGTGTCGCTGGCCCTCGGATCGGTGGCGGGCCAAGGAGCGGCGCGCGTGGCGGGTAGCCACTACTGCGTCATGGTCAAGAACACGTCGCAGCTGTTCATCGCGGGGCCCCCGGTGGTGGCCAAGATAGGCCAGAATCTGAGCAAGAACGAGCTCGGCGGCAGTGCCATCCACACGCGCAATGGCGTGGTGGACGACGAGGTGGATTCCGAGGACGAGGCCTTCGCCGCGGTCAGGCGCTTCCTGTCGTATCTGCCTGCGTCCGTGCACGAGCTTGCGCCCAGGGGCGAGGTTCCGGCCGCGGCGGCTGATCAGGATTGGCTGCGCACGGCCATTCCGAAGGACACGCGCAAGGTCTACAAGATCCGGCCGATACTGGACACCTTGTTCGATCCGGGCAGCGTGTTCGAAATCGGCCGGCATTGGGGCAAGGCGATCGTGGGCGGACTGGCCCGGGTGGATGGCTGGCCCGTGCTGTTCGTCGCCAGCAATCCCTACCACTATGGCGGCGGCTGGGACCGGCACACCGCCGAGAAATTCACCCGCCTGGTCGACCTGGCCGAAACCTTCCACCTGCCAGTGGTGAACTTGGTCGACATCGCGGGTTTCCAGATCGGCCTGGAAGCCGAGAAGGACGGCGTGATGCGCGCCGGCGTGAGGGCGCTGACGGCGGTCGCGCAGTCGACGGTGCCGTGGTTCTCGCTGATCATGCGGCGGGCTTTCGGCGTGGCCGCGGGCGGCCATCAGAATTCCAGCCGTTTCAATTTCCGCTATGCCTGGCCATCGGCGCAATGGGGCTCGCTGCCGATCGAGGGCGGTCTGGAGGTGGCGTACCGGTCCGAGATTGAGGCGGCCTCCGACCCCGAAGCCAAGCGCGCGGAGATCGAGGAAAGAGTGCGCGCCCTGACGTCCCCTTTCCGCAGCGCGGAGGCCTTCGTCATCGAGGACATCATCGATCCGGCCTGCACGCGTGCGCGCTTGGTCGAGTTCGCCAATCTGGCCGCGCCGCTGCGCCAGCCCGGCGTGGTGGCCACCGGTTACCGGCCCTGAGGGGATGCAGATGAAGAAGATCCTGATTGCCAACCGGGGCGCCGCCGCCGCGCGCATCCTGCGCGCCGCGCAGGCGCTGGGCCTGCGGTCCGTGGCGGTGTACTCCGAGGCCGATGCCGACCTGCCGTACGTGGGCCAGGCCGATGAGAGTTTCTGCATCGGGCCGGCGCCGGCGCGGGCCAGCTATCTCAACCAGGACCTGTTGCTCGAGGTCATGGCGCGTTGCGGCGCCGACGCGCTGCATCCGGGTTACGGATTCCTGTCCGAGAACGCGCAGTTCGCGCGCAGAGTCGAAGAGGCGGGGCATTGCTTCATCGGACCTTCGTCCAAATGGATCGACGTGCTGGGCAACAAGGCCAGCGCGCGCGAGTTGATGCAACGGCATGGCCTGCAGGCAGGCGGCAGCACGGGCATCCTGCCCCGGGATGACATGGCGACGGTACGCCAGGCGGCCCAGGCGCTCGGGTATCCGGTGTTGATCAAGCCTGCGGGCGGCGGCGGGGGCATAGGCATGATCCCCGTCCATGATCCCCAATCGCTGTCCGGCTGCTGGGAACGCGCCAGCGGCATGGCCGAAAAGGCGTTTGCCAATCCCGCCCTGTACCTGGAGCGATTCGTGCCGTCGCCACGGCATATCGAATTCCAGTTCCTGGCGGACAGGTTTGGCAATGTCCTGTCCCTGTTCGAACGGGATTGCTCCACCCAGCGCAGATACCAGAAGGTGATCGAGGAAGCGCCGGCGCCGGCCATCGACCGCCAGGCGGTGGCCGGCATGGCCGAGCGGCTGTCGGCGATCCTGGGAGAGATCGGCTACGACGTCATCGGCACGGTCGAGATGCTGTACACGCCGGACAGCGGCTTTTCGTTCCTCGAGGTCAACACGCGCCTGCAGGTCGAGCACGCCATCTCGGAAGCGGTCACCGGCGTGGACATCGTGCAGGCGCAGATCCGCCTGGCCGCGGGCGAAAAGCTGTCCTCGGTGATCAGCGGGCAGCCCGCCGTGGCGGGGCATGCGATCGAGGCGCGCGTGTATGCCGAGGATCCCGTGCGCTTCCTGCCTTCGCCGGGTGTGCTGAAGACGTTCGAGCTGCCGCAGCCGCGTCCCGGCCTGCGGATAGAGACGGGCTACGCGCAGGGCAACCGAATTTCCAGCCACTACGACCCCATGGTGGCGAAGGTCATCGCGCATGCGGCCGATCGTGCTGCCGCGATCCGCGAGTTGAGCGGCGCGCTGGGTGGCATGCGGATAGAGGGCATCAAGAGCAACATTCCGATGATTCTTCAGGTGCTCGCGTCGGAGCGGTTCCAGGCCGGCGCGATGACCGTCGACGGCTTGCAGGAAGTGATTTCAACAGAGTCGGTAAAGGAGCTGGCATGAAAAAAATCGTCTCCAACGTGGCGGGCCGAGTGGTCGCGTGTTGCGTGGAAGAGGGTGCACGGATTCAGGCGGGCGACGAGGCGTTCAAGGTCGAGTCCATGAAGATGGAGATCCCCGTCGAAAGCGAGGCAGCAGGCCGTATCGCCAAGGTGCTGGTGGCGGTCGGTGATGAAGTGGAGGAAGGGCAGGATCTTGCTGTGCTGGATTGAGGCGCACCGCCTCTGAACCTGGATAAAAAAGCGAGGAGACTATGTTCAAGACAATCAAAAAAGACGCGTCCGCAGCTTCTGCGCGCAAGCGTCCTCTGAAGGTCCTGGCATTGCTGGGATGGGCAGTCCTGCTGGGCGCAGGCGCGGCGGGCGCGCAGACGGCGCAGGGCTTTCCCAATAAGCCGGTGACGATAAACGTGCCGTTCTCGGCGGGCGGCACCACCGACATCCTGGCGCGCGTGATAGGCCAACGCCTGAGCGAGCGCTGGGGCGTGTCCGTGGTGGTCGAGAATAAGCCTGGCGCGGGCGGCAACATCGGCACCGCGCAGGTGGCTCGCGCCGCGCCGGATGGCTACACGCTGGTGATGGGCACGATAGGCACGCACGCCATCAATCCCAGCTTGTACAAATCCATGCCCTACGACGCGATCAAGGACTTCGCGCCGATCACGCGTACCGCCATGGTGCCCAACGCCCTGGTGGTGCCCAAGAACGCGCCATACGACACCGTGAAGGAGCTGATCGCCTATGGCAAGGCTCATCCGGGGAAACTCACCTTCGGCTCTTCCGGACATGGCAGCACGCTGCACATGTCCGGCGAGACGTTCAAGATGATGACCGGGGTCGACATGGTGCATGTGCCCTACAAGGGCAGCACGCCGGCGGTGACGGACCTGCTGGGCGGCCAGATCTCGATGATTTTCGACAACCTGCCCTCGGCGCTGCCGCACATCAAGGCGGGCCGGCTGAAGGTGCTGGCGGTGACTTCGGCCCAGCGCAGCGACCAACTGCCCGACGTGCCCACCGTGGCGGAAGCCGGCGTGCCCGGCTACGAGGTCGTGTCGTGGTTCGGCCTGTGGGCTCCCGCCAGGACGCCAGAAAACATCGTGGCGGAGATCAACAAGCAGGTGGTCGCCATCATTCAGACGCCCGACATGCAAAAACAGATCCGGGACCAGGGAGCGGTGCCCAATCCCGACACGCCCGCGGAGTTCGCCGCCTTCATCGGCAGCGAAGGCAGGAAGTGGGCCGAGGTGGTGCGCCGCGCCAACGTGACGACCGAGTAGGCAATCGACAGCACCGGGCCCGCCGGACGAAGCCGGCCGGCCCGTTTTGAGGAGACACAGGCATGGAACGCATGATGGAAGGCAAGGTGGTTGTGGTGACCGGGGCGGGCGGCGGCATCGGTCGCGAGGTGGCGTTGCAGTTGGCGGCCGAGGGCGCCAAGGTCGTGGTCAACGACATCGGGGTTGCGCTCAATGGCGACGATCTGTCCACCGCAGTGGCGCCCGCGGACGCCGTCGTGGCCGAGATCCGCGCCGCGGGTGGCGTGGCCGTCGCCAATTTCGATTCGGTTGCGACGCACGCGTCCGCCAACGCCATCGTCCAGTGCGCCATGGACCAGTTCGGACGCATCGATGGCGTGGTCAACAACGCGGGCAACCTGCGCGACCGCTCGTTCCACAAGATGAGCGAGGAAGAATGGCGCGCGGTCATCGCGGTGCATCTGGATGGCACCTTCTTCGTCAGCCGGGCCGCGGCCACGCACTTCCGCGAACAGGAGGGCGGCGCGATGGTGCACATGACCTCGACCTCCGGGCTGATCGGCAACTATGGCCAGGCCAATTACGGTGCGGCCAAGCTGGGCATCGTGGCCTTGTCCAAGATGATCGCGCTGGACATGGGGCGGTATGGGGTGCGCTCCAACTGCATCGCTCCGTCGGCCTGGAGCCGCATGACCAGCTCCATCCCCACCGATACGCCGCAGCAGCGCGACCGCGTGGAAAAGCTCAAGAAGATGGAGGCGGGCAAGATCGCGCCGATGGCCGTGTATTTGCTCAGCGATGCCGCGCGCGAAGTCAGCGGCCAGATATTCGCGGTGCGTGCCAATGAAATCATGCTGATGAGCCAGCCGCGTCCCTTGCGCTCCGTCCATTTCAGCGAAGGCTGGACACCGCAGCGCATCGCCGAGGTCGCCATTCCGGCGATGCGGAAGCACTTCTATCCCCTGGAGCGCTCGCCCGACGTGATGAGCTGGGATCCGATCTGACCCGCGGGCCCGGGTCATGGATGTGTCGTCGAGGCAAAGCGGAGGAGCGCCATGCGCTTGAGCTATGAGCAACTGTTGAACTATGAATTGCCTGAGATCAGGCAACGCTGTACGGCGCGAGACGCCATGTTGTACGCGCTATCGGTGGGCCTGGGACAGGATCCCCTCGACGCGTCCGACCTGGCCTACGTGGGCAGGCAGCACGATCCGCTTGTGCTGCCCTACATGGCCGTGGTCCTGGGCTATCCGGGCTTCTGGCTGAACGCGCCCGATATCGGGGCCGATACGGTGCGGCTGCTGCATGGCGAACAGGGGATGGAACTCTTCCACCCCATTCCTACCGCGGGCGAACTGATAGGCAAGACCCGCGTCGTCGAGGCGGTGGACAAGGGCGAAAAGGGACTGTTGCTGTATTCCGAGAAAACGTTGATGGATGCCGCCACGGGGCGGCTCATCGCGCGGACTTCCGCGACCCATGTGCTCAGGGGCGATGGCGGCATGGCGAATTCCGGCAAGCAGGCGCGCCCGGCGCACGCCATGCCGGACAGCCCGCCGGACTGGACCGTGTTGGCGCGCACCCGGCCGGAGCAGGCGTTGGTGTATCGGCTCAATGGCGACTACAACCCGCTGCACAGCGATCCCGAGGTTGCCCAGGCCGCGGGATTTCCTCGGCCCATACTGCATGGCCTGTGCACGTTCGGCATGGTGTCGCACGCCGTCGCCCGATGCTTGCAGCCTGCGGCGCAGGGGACGGTGCGTGCCGTGTCGCTGCGTTTTTCGGGGCCGATGTATCCCGGCGAGACGCTGAGTGTGGACATCTGGCGGGACGGGTCCTTCCGGGCGAAGGCCGTGGAACGCGACGCGGCCGTCATCGACAACGGGATGCTGCGGGTCGCTTAGGGCGGGGATGGCTGCGGGGCATGGCGGGCCGGGCCGCATCCTTGAGGGCGGCGCGCATTTGCGCGTTGCAAAATGGAAGAGCGCCCCAGCTCAAGGTGAGTCTGAGGCGCTCCTGCCCGGCTTCGCACGCGATGGGTGTCAGACAGCCCGGCAACTCAAATCTACTGCTGAGTCATACGCCCGGCAATAGGGAAAACCCTTGAATATTAAAGGGTTACAAGATTCGTGCCGCTTGCGCGGCGGCCGCTGCAGTCCGTGAGCTGTCAACGAACCCGTGACCACTTTAGCCGCCTCGGCATCCGCGAATGGCGACGCCGGGGCCGGACGCCGACACTGACTCCTGTCTTCACAGTGCCGGAGAACGGATATGTCAGGGTTACGGAAGCGTCAGTTGGGACAGGGCATGACCGAATACATCGTGGTCGTGGCCTTGGTCGCGGTGGCCGCCATTGCGGTGTATCAGTACTTCGGCCAGGTGGTGCGGTCGCAGACCGCCGCCATGGCGCGCGAACTCGCCGGCGAGGACGGCGGCGCACAGAGCCGCGCGGCGCAACAGGCAGCGCAGAAAGCGGCGGCCCAGACCAAGGCTCGTACGCTCAAATCCTTCACCGGCAACGCCACGGACGCGAAGTGACTACGCGTGTTTGCGCATCGCTGGTCCAACAGCGGGGCCAGGCGCTGGTCCTGGGTCTGCTGATGGCGGCGGCGGGGGGCATCTCCCTGGTCTTCCTGTACAACCTGGGGCAGACCGTGGGTGCGCGCCAACGGCTGACGCATGCCGCGGACGCGGCGGCGTATAGCGGAGCGCTGGAACAAGCCCGCGCGCTCAATGCCCTGGCCTACATCAACCGGACACAGATCGCGCATCAGGTCGCCATGGCGCATCTGGTCACGCTGGCTGCGTCCGCGCAGTATGCCCGCGCCATGCAGGCGCAGCGCAACCGTGGCAATCCGCCCGCCGGCCTGATCGCCATGCTGTTTGGCCCTGATGTGGGGGCCGCCTATCAAACGGCGCGGGCCGTGCCCGATGCCGAACAGAGGCTCGCATCGGCGTTTGGCGAGCACGACCGAGTGGTCCACCAGGTCCTGGAAGCAAGCGCGGCGTCCGCTGTCGCCGGTCTGGCGGCCTCGCGCGAGCGCATCATGAACAAGGTGTTGTCCGCCAATCTGTCGGACGGCGCCCCTGCGTCCGGCGCCGATGCCGCGCCTGGCCGCGGCGCGAGCCTGCGGCTGCTGACCGATGGCTGGCCGGGCTACGTGGGGCGCCAGCTGGCCACGCGGCAGGCCGGCCTGCGGCCCGCGGTCGAGCAGGCGGCGCAACGCTATGGTTTTCTCAACCGCCGCAACGCCACGCGCCGCAATCCTTGGATGGTCCACCCGTTATGCCCCTTGCATCGCCATGAGCTGCGGCGCCGCGGCTACACGTGGTTGGGGCCGGACGGACGCTGGGGCGCACTCGATACCCAGTCATATCATGCGCTGCGCTTCAACCGCTGGCGGGGCTGCTACTTTCGCGAATACGCCATGGGCTGGGGCACGGCGCAGGGCCAGAAGATCAAGGCTCCCGAAGGTCTTGAGTACGTCGATGAGCCGCCTCTCGATTTTTCCGACCAGGATTTCTGGCGCTGGGTGGAGCTGTCGACGAATTGGGATCTGCTCAAGGACATCAGCAATCCCATGGCCAATTCGTACGCCATGGCTGCCGCCCAGCGCTGGCCGGGCCGGGGCCTGCCGGCCTATCGCGACATCGCCTTGCCGCGCAGCGGCGAGCCCCTGCGCTTCGCGGTGGCCGTCCGGCTTGCCGGTTCTTCCTTGAAAACCACGGATGCGGACAGCGCGGTCCGGGCGCCCGTGGGGCGATTCCGCTATGCCGCCCTGGGTCCGGAGGATGCTGTCACGGTGACCTCGGCGGCAGAGACCTTCTTTGCTCGGCCGGAACGCCGTGCCGATGGCCGGGATGAACTTGCCACGCTGTTCCGTCCTTACTGGCAAGCGCGCTTGTCCGCCATTACGGCCGGCGAGGCCGCGCAGGCAAGGCGGGCGCCATGAACCGTATACGCACCTGGCAGCGAGGGCAGGCCCTGATCGAAGCGTTGCTGATGCTGCCGCTGCTCGCCCTGCTGCTTTGGGCGGGGTCCTGGATAGGCGGATTGCAGTTCACGGCGCTGGAAATGGCACAGGCCAGCCGCAAGGCCGCCATGGCTGGCGCGTTGGGGCAACCCATGCAGAACCAGCACGCGCCTCGGGGCATGGCGCTGTCGGGCAAGACCGCGCCGCTGCCCGGTATCGCGCCGGCGCGGGTCTCTGCCTTGCAGGACGAATGGTTCGGCGTGGACCTGAGGCTGCTGTCAGCGACCGCAAGCACCGTCCGCCATGACCGGGACAATGCGGCTTGGCTGCACATCACCCGCCGAACGCAGGTGGCAAGCGGCGCCGGATATGCGCACGGCGATGCCGATACGCAGCGCCGCATCGCCCGGGCGCCTACGTCCTGGCGCAAGGCGGAAAGCGCCTCGCTGGCTGAGGCTCGGCGCTTGAAGCCTGTCATCGATCGCCTGGACGGGCCATGGCGCAGGCCTGGCCTGTCGCTGGACTGGCTGTCCGAATGGGCGGATGTGGTGCCCGCGGACCGGCTCGTCAGCCGCAAGGGAGCGGGAAAATGACCGGACTGTGCTTGTCGGCAACTTCTGCCGGTCTGGCTGCGCCGTGGGGGAGCGGTTGGCGGACGCTCGCCATGGCACGGACCCTGCGCCTATTGCTGGCTGGCGCTCTGGCTGTGGCGGCCGTGGGCTGGCGCAACGTCGCCGCCGAACAGGATCTCGCGACCGAGGGCGGGAAAGCGGGGACAACCGGCAGGACCACGCCCGGCGTCACCGCGCTGGAGGCCTTGCGTTTTCCTGCAGGTTCGCAGCGCGGCCTGCTGGCGGAGAGCATCTGGCTGCATGGAATCCCAGCGCGGGTGCTGATATTTGACACGCCGCTCACCACGCCCGAACTGATCCGCCATCTGTCCGCCCAGCAGCCTGCGCTGGCCGACCTCAATGTGTTGTCCGGCCAGGCCATTCTGTCCGGCCAGGTGGGGCAGGAGCGATGGGTTGTCCAAATGGAAGGACTGGGCGCACGCCGAACCGCTGGCAGCATTTCGGCGGTCAGCCTCCTGGCTGCGCCGGACAGCCCGTCGCCTGCCTGGCTCCCGCTCGGCGCGCGTCTGAGGCTGGACATAGCGGTGATGGAGGACGGCGTGCGGGTTTCCGAGAGCATCTGGCAATACGCTTTGCCGCCCGGGCAGTTGGCTCCGCTGTTGGAGGATCGTTTGTCCCAGCATGGCTGGCGCCGCATGCCGGCATCCGAGGAATCGGCACCTTGGTGGGTCCGCCCGGGCGCGCGCATGCGGTTGTCGCTGGTGCCGCTGGAAGGCGGCAGCGGGCTTCTGGTCAGCGGCAGAACGCCATGATGAACTGGCTTACCCATGTCTTGCAGCGCCTGCGCAGAACGGGCGTGTATGCCATCGCGCTGATTGCGGGCCTTGTGTCCGCGTGGGCGGTGCGAGAGCATGTGCAGCAGCGGGTCCAGGCGCTGGAGGCCGAGGCGCGAACGCCCATGGTCAGCCGGCTGGTCGCGGCGTATGACCTGCCTGCCGGCACGCAGCTCGAAGAGGTGCATCTCGCCGTGCGCGAGATCCCGCAGCCATGGGCTTCGCGGGCCAGCATCGACCCCCTGGATCTTTCCAGCCTGCTAGGCGCCACCTTGCTGGCCGATGTCGCCAATGGTGAACCTTTGCTTCGGGGGCATCTGACGTTCACTGCGCCGGTTCCGGCCTTGGCGTCCCGCCTGCATAGGGGGCAACGCGCGTTGACGGTGGCGGCGGCGGACCTGGGCGGCCTGGCGGATGTGCTGCGCGTGGGCGATGCCATTGATATCTACGTGAGTTTTGCCCATCGCCAGCGAGAACTGACGGTACCTCTTCTGCAAGGCATGCGCGTGCTGATGGTAGGGGGCGAAGCCGACGGCGTAGGCAAGGGTGGCAACATCACCTTGGCTGCCACGCCCGATGAGGCGATGCGATTCGTGGCGGCGCGGCAGAGCGGGGCGCTGACCGCCATGCTGCGTCATCGCGACGATGCCGCAGTCGTCAGCGGCGCAGCCCAAGGCGACCTTGCTTCGTTGATAGGGTTGGACTCGGGGCCGTCAACCGCGTCCGGCGTGACCATCCTGTACGGCGATCGGCTGGAGTCCAGGATGGGCGAGGGCGCGCCGGATCTGGCAGCGGCAGTCCGGGAGACCGAATTCAAGAAGGAACGGCCATGAAGCATGCCGTCGTCAGCCTGTTTGCCCTGGCGCTCTGCCTGCTCAGCCCCGCAGCGAGGCCGCAGGACGAAGTGATCGAACTTCAGGTGGGCGAAACGCGGATCCTGTCGCACCCTGGAGTCAAGCGCGTGGCGATAGGCAATGGCCAGGTAATCGGCGCCATCGAGACCGAAGGGCGCGAGGTCGTGGTGTTCGCCCGCGCCGAGGGCGTGTCGTCCATGCATGTCTGGGCGAATGGCGGCCGTGCCAAGGCCTATGAACTGAGGGTCGTGCCGGCCGGGGCGCCGCGCCTGCGGGCGGAAGTCGAGGCCTTGCTTGCCCGCATCCCCGGTGCGCGCAGTACGGAGGTGGGCGGCCGCATCCTGATCGAGGGCGACGACCTTTCCGACGATGACCGTTTGCGCATCACCGCGCTGGCGGACCGCTATCCCGCCGTGCTGGACTTTACCGGGCAAGTGGGCTGGGACCGCATGGTGCAGCTGGACGTGCAGGTCGTGGAGATCCCCACCTCAAGGCTGAGAGATCTGGGCGTGCGCTGGGACGGGCTGTCCCAGGGGGGCATCAATGCTGGTCTGGCCTGGGACGCAGGGTCACGGGGGCGCATGAGCCGCCCGGGAGAAGGGATCATAGAAACGGTGGGCCCGGTCTCATCGGCGGCCGGCTACTTCGGCGTCAACGCCCTGTTGTCGTCCCGCATCGCGATGCTGGCTCAAAGCGGCGAGGCCGTCATGCTGGCCCAACCGCAATTGCTCGCGCGCAGCGGCGCCAGCGCCACCTTCCTGGCCGGTGGAGAGGTCCCTTACTCATCGACCGATACGCGCGGCAATTCGACCACCTTGTTCAAGCCCTACGGCGTCATGCTCAGGATTACCCCTCGCATCGACCGCAACGGAGTCATCCGATCCCTGATCGAGGTAGAGGCGAGTTCGGTGGACAACGCGCTGAGCGTGCCCGGCGGGCCGGCGTTGCGCACGCGCCGCGCATCCACCGAGTTCAACGTGCGGTCCGGCGATACGCTGGTCATCGGCGGCTTCCTGTCGCGCGAGCGGGACGAAGAAACCGATGGCCTGCCATGGCTGAAGGACATTCCGGTTCTGGGCGCCTTGTTTTCTTCGCGGCGCTATCAGTTGCGGGAAACCGAACTCGCCATATTCGTGACGCCCAAGCTCATTACGCAGGCCGAGCCTGCCATGGCGGACCGTGTGCGGCGGGGGCGGGGCGTGCTGGAGGCGGCTTTTCCCGTGCCGCCGCGCCTTGGAACCGCCGTGCCTGCCGCGGCAGGATGGGATGCCTACTCGGGCGCGGGTTCGCAGTGGGGGGCGCCACAAGGCGATGCCCCGATTTCTCTACCGGAAGCGAGGCCATGATCGACATAGAAATGATGTTCGAGGACGCCACCGTGCACCGATCGACGATAGCCCCTCCCGTACTCATCGGGCGCGGGGCCCATTGCGGGCTGCGCATCGTGAATTGGCGGGTGGGGCGTCAGCATGCGCGGCTGTCGCGGGAGGAATCAGGGATCGTTCTCGAAGACCTGGGCACGCTGGGGGGAACCCTGGTGAACGGCGAGAGGATCGTGCGTCACGCGCCAGTACTGCCTGACGACGAAATACTGATCGGGCCTTGTCGACTGCGGGTGTCGCTGGCGTTCATTCCCGAGCAGGCCGGACGATCGGACGACCGGGCATCTGACGGCGTTGCCAGCGATAGCGCAGCAGCGCAGGAACCGCCGATGCTACCCGCGCCGCCGACGCCGTTACCGTTACGCTCGCCGCAACATCAGTTGCAGGACCGCCGGCGCCTGCATGCAGCGCTGCTGGCGGCGCTGGATCTGCGCCGCCGTGACGTGGCGGGCATGAGCGACGTCATGCTGCGAGCCGAGGCCGAGCGGCTGCTGACGCACATCGTCGCTACCGACGCCGACTTGCCTCCGGGCGCTGATCGGGCCGCGCTTTGCCGCGAGGTGCTGGACGAAGCGGTTGGCCTGGGACCTCTGGAACCCTTGCTCGCCGCCGCGGACATCACGGAGATCATGGTCAACCGCCATGACGAGATCTACGTCGAGCGTGCCGGCCGCTTGTCGCGCCATCAGGCGGCCTTCACCAGCGAGCAATCGCTGCGCTGGGCCATCGAGCGCATCGTCACGCCTTTGGGGCGGCGCATTGACGAAAGCTCCCCAATGGTGGATGCCCGCCTGGCTGACGGATCCCGGGTGCACGCCATCATTCCACCGGTGGCCCTGAGGGGGGCGAGCCTGACCATACGCAAGTTTCCGCTGCGTCGGCCCGGAATGTCCGATCTGATCGCGGCCGGTTCGCTGAGCGGCGCCATGGCGCAATTCCTGGCGCTCTGCGTGAGGGTGCGCAGGAACCTGGTGGTATCCGGAGGCACCGGGGCCGGCAAGACGACGTTGCTCAACATCCTGTCCAACGAGATTCCCGATGGCGAACGCGTGGTCACCATCGAAGACGCGGCGGAACTGCGCCTGAACCACGATCATCTGGTGGCGCTGGAGGCGCGGCCCGCCAACCAGGAGGGGCGCGGGCGCATCGACATCCGCGAACTCGTGCGCAACGCGCTGCGCATGCGGCCAGACCGGATCGTGGTGGGCGAGTGCCGTGGGCCGGAGGCGTTCGACATGCTGACCGCCATGAACACCGGCCACGAGGGATCCCTGACGACACTGCACGCCAACTCGCCTCGCGATGCATTGGGGCGCCTGGAATCGATGATCCTGATGGCTGGCCTCGACCTTCCTCTGGCGGCCGTGCGCGAACACATCGCGGCCAGCGTGGACATCGTGGTGCAGCAAGCCAGGCTGGCTGACGGGCGGCGCGTGGTGACATCGATCGCGGAGATCGCAGGCATGGAAAGCGGGCGCATACAGCTCCAGGATCTTTTCCGATACGACCGCGTCCGGGGCTTTACGGGCTGTGGCGCCTTGCCCGGCTTCGCGCGCGAGGGGTCACAGGCCGGGGAGGCCATCGATCCCGCCTGGTTCTCCAACACAGAGAAGGCGGGACCGGGAATTGCCGTTTTTTCGCAAGGAACGCCATGATCTGGCTGGCGGCGGGGGCCGCCATGATCTCCGTGCTGCTGCTGGCGTGGCGCGCCCAGAGCTGGTTTGCGCCGGCGCTGCGCCGCTACCGCGAGGTCTACACCCAGGAGGCGGGCCTGCGCCTGAGCGAGGTGTTCCTGTTCATAGACCCGGCCCAGTTGTGGGCAGGCGCCGTGGCTTGCGCCTCGATGGCGGCAGGACTGGCTTTTGCCGCAACGGGCAGCGGCCTCGTCGCCGCCTTGGCTGCGGCGTTCGCTTCGCGCTTGCCTCGGGCGCTTGTGAACGCGCTGCGGCGCCGACGCGCCAGGCGGTTTGAGCAGCAATTGCCGATGGCGCTGTTGATGCTTGCCTCCGCCCTGCGAGCGGGCGTGGCATTGACGACCGGCCTGCGCCATGTTGTCGAGCAGAGCGGCGCGCCCTTGGCCCAGGAGTTCGGCTTGATGCTGCGCGAGCAGCGCATGGGAGTGCCCTGGGATGCCGCGCTTGAGAACCTGCGCGACCGCATGCCGGCCGATTCGACCGCGCTCGTCGTGGCGGCCATGCGTATCGCGGCGCAGACGGGCGGCAATCTGGCAGAGGCGCTGGAGAGCATCGCACAAACCCTGCGCGCCCGGCTGCAGTTGCAGGCGAAGCTGCTGGCGCTGACCTCACAGGGGCGATTGCAGGCATGGATCGTAGGGGCATTGCCTCTCCTGCTGCTTGCCGTGCTGGATCGCCTGGAGCCGGACATCATGGGGTTGTTGTGGCATACGCCCGTGGGTTGGGGCGTGCTGGCCATCGTGGCGGTACTGGAAACCGTGGGCATGCTGCTGATCCGGCGCATCATCCGGATCGATATCTGAGGGGAGCGGGCGCGATGTGGCTGTACTTGAGTCTGTCGATGGCTGCACTGGCCGCGGGGTGGCTGGCGTGGGTGGTCTTGAAGCCCTTGCTGCTGGACCGTCAGGGCGCGTCGTCCGCCTTGCCGTGGTGGTGGCGGGCGGCCTGGCCCTGGATTTCGGCGGTGGCGCCCTTGGCGGGACCATTGTGTACCTGGCGTTGGCGCATCCGGCTGACTCGCGCGATCGAGCGGGCGGCACTTCCTGCGGGCATCAGCTACGCGCATGTGGCGGCGCTGTGCTGGAGCGCGGCGGTGGCCGCCGGCGGGCTGACGGCGACGGCGGCCATCGTGCTGGCGCAGGCGCAGCCCTGGGGATGGATCCCTTGGACGCTAGGGTCTGCCCTGACGGCCGGCGTCGCGCCAGGACTCTGGCTGCGCAGTTTGAGCACCAAGCGGCGGCGCAGCATCGAACGCGACCTGCCCTTCGTGTTCGACATGATGACCTTATGCGTGGAGGCGGGGCTGAGCGTGCACGGGGCCTTGCAGATGGCGGCGCAAAGCGGGCCGCCCGGCGTGTTGCGCGACGCGCTCGCCGATGCATTGGCGGAGATGCGCGCGGGCGTCTCGAGGACCGCGGCGATCAAGGCCCTGGCGGAGCGCAGCAACAGTCCGCTTGCGCGCAACTGGGCCGCAGCCTTGGCGCAGGCCGAGGCGCTCGGGATCAGCCTGGGGCCCGTGCTGCGCGCGCAGGCCGCGCAAAGCCGCAGCGATCGCCACTTGCGGGCGGAACAACAGGCAATGCAGGCTCCCGTGAAGATGCTGCTGCCGCTGATCGGCTGCATCTTTCCCTGCACGTTCATCGTGCTGGCCTTTCCGGTGATGGTGCAATTGCTGCAGAGCGTGCAATGAAGAGCGGCCAGCCAGCGCCGCCGCAGGACAGGATCAGGCTACTCAAGGTCGCCAGCCTCTGCGGCCGCGCGCGGGGCTTGCTGGGACGCAAGCCGCCCGGACCGCGGTCCGGCATCCTGTTGATGCCTTGTGCCGCGGTGCATACCTTTGGGATGCGTTATGCCATCGACGTGGCGTTCATATCGCGGCGGGGGCGGGTGATCGCGGTGCGCAGGGCGCTGGCGCCCTGCCGCGTGGCGCTATGCCTGGGCGCCGTTGCCGTCGTCGAGATGCGCGCCGGCGTTCTCGATACCGAACACGGAGGTATAGGCAGGATAGAAGCTGCAGTACAGCACGCCGCCCGCGGCGATATTGAAGGGAATCTGCAGTGTGCCGGCGAGCTGCGGCGACAGGCCGATGGCGACCAGGAGGCCGGCGCAGAGATCGATGAAGAGAAACACCAGGATCCAGGTGGCGCCGTAGACCAGGAAAGGCAGCTTGTTGCGCCAGCAGGCGATGCCGGAGAAAAACAGCGCCTGGACCAGCCGCAGCCCATGCCAGGCGACCAGCACGGGGGCGTGCCAGAACAGCGCCGCGATCACGACGTACACGATCGCGAACAAGGTCAGCGGAACGGCCATGGCGGACAGGATGGGCTCCATGGATTTTTCCACGGAGGCGATGCGCATGCCTTCGACCATTGCGTCGGTGAATGGCAGGAAGATGATCAGGCCGCAAGCGATGCACAGCGCGGCGTACAGCAGCCCCATCAGGAACAGCTTCCTGAACACGCCGGGCTGCTTGAGCGGCTTGGCCCACATCGAGGGCAGCATGACGCGGTCGGCTTCGACATGCTTGCACGCCGATAGTGTCATCAGCGTGATGATGGGCATCAGCGCCACCACCAGTATGGGTCCGACCGGTGGCGTCGCGGTGGCGAAGATGACCAGGAGGCTGATGGCCATGGCCCAGGTGAACATGGCCAGTGGTTGCTTGCGGAACAGACGGAAGCCGTCTCGGACCCATTGCCAGCCGGATGACGCGGGTAGGAATGCTGCTTGCATGGCTATTTAAAGGGGGTGATCTCTCAAAAGGGGACGCGCTATCCCCATTATGGGGGGAGCAACGGTTACGGCAATATTGGCAGGCCCGGGCGGTGGCGCGCTTGCAACACTCTTTCGAAATGCCGGGGGTCGTGCGGTTTGAGGGTTTGCGCCGGCCGGGGCAGGAAAAAGTCGTACAGGCGCGATATCCAGAAGCGCAGCGCGGCGGCGCGCAACATCTGCGGCCAGACCTCGCGTTCGGCGTCAGTGAAGGGGCGCACGGCCGCGTAGGCAGCCAGCCAGGAATCGACCAGTTCAGGCACGAACTCGCCCGTCTCACGCTCGATGCACCAGTCATTGACGCTTACCGCCACGTCGAACAGCCAGGTGTCGCAGCCGGCGAAGTAGAAGTCGATGATGCCGCCCATGAGCGGATCCTCGAAGGTGCCGGCGAACAGGACGTTGTCCCGGAACAGGTCGCAGTGGGCCGGGCCGGCCTGCAGCGCCAGCCAGGCCGGTGTCGCGGCGGCAGCCTGTTGGTCGGCCAGTTCCGACGACAGCAGCTGGGCCTGGGCCGGCTCCAAGGGCATGACCTTGGGAGCCGTTTCCAGCCACCAGGACAGCCCGCGCAGATTGGGCTGGTGCAGCGGGAAGTCGTGCGCCGCCAAGTGGGCGCGGGCCAGAGTGGCGCCGGCCAGGGCGCAATGCGCCACGCCCGGTGCGGGTTCGTAACCTCCGGGCAGGCGCGAAACGATGGCGCAGGGCTTGCCGTGCAGGGTAGTCAGGCGGGTGCCGTCACGCAGGGTCTGGGGCCGGGGCACGGGAATGCCGCGCTCGGCCAGGTGGTACATCAGCTCGATATAGAACGGCAACTGGGCCTGCGTCAGCACCTCGAACAGCGTCAGCACGTATTCGTCGCGGGTCGTGTACAGGAAGTAGTTGGTATTCTCGATACCCGCCGTAATCCCCCGAAGCGAGACAAACTCGCCCAGATCGAAATGCGCCAATAGGGCGCGAGCGTCGTCTTCGGAGACAGGGGTGAATACGGCCATTGATGTGCGGAATCTAGGGGTTGACGGGCGCGCGGGCATGCCTGTTTCGGCTGCGGCGGCGCAATTTTAGACCACATGGCGGGCAGACCTGGCCGCCGTTCGGTACAGCGGCCGGAGCGGGCGGGCGGACACAAAGCCGCCAAGCACCGTAAAATACCGCATCCCCTTGTTTTGTAGAGTGATTCTTGGACTCCCCCGACTGGCGGCTGTGCGTCGCCCCGATGATAGATGTGACCGACCGCCATTGCCGCTTTTTCCATCGGCTGCTGGCGCCGCGCGCACGCTTGTACACGGAAATGATCACCACCGGCGCGTTGCTGCACGGCAGTGTCGAGCGCCACCTGGACTTTGACGAAGCCGAGCATCCCGTGGCCCTGCAGCTTGGCGGCAGCGAGCCCGACGCGCTGGCGCATTCGGCCCGCCTGGGCAAAAAGTGGGGTTACGACGAGATCAACCTGAATTGCGGTTGCCCGTCGGAGCGGGTGCAGAAGGGCGCGTTCGGCGCTTGCCTGATGGCGGAGCCGGCCCTGGTGGCCGATTGCATGAAGGCCATGCAGGACGCCGTGGACATCCCGGTGACCGTCAAGCACCGGCTAGGCCTGGATTACGACGAATCCTATGAGTTTGTCCGTGACTTCGTCGGCAAGATCTACGACACGGGCTGCCGGGTGTTCATCGCCCATGCCCGCAACGCGGTGCTCAAGGGCCTGACGCCCAAGGACAACCGCGAGATTCCGCCCCTGCGCTATGACGTGGTGCGGCAATTGAAGCGCGACTTCCCGGATTGCACCTTCGTGCTCAATGGCGGTCTGGCGGACGCCGAGCAGTCCGTGTGCGCCGCGGGCGATTTCGATGGCGTCATGCTGGGCCGGGCCGCCTGGCACACGCCGCGGGTGCTGTCCGAAGTTTCCCTCCAACTGTGGCCGTCGCTGCGGCTGCCCAGCGATGCGCAGGTGGTGGACGCCATGATGGAATATGCGGGGCGGCAGGTCGCGCGAGGCGTGCCCTTGCGAGTGATGACACGGCCCATGTTGGGGCTGGTGAATGGCCAGTCCGGTGCGCGCCGCTGGCGCCGCATGCTGTCCGATCCGGCCCTGCTGGCCGCGAACAACCCTGAACTGATCTACGACGCCTGGCGCAGCCAGCGGCATGCGCCGGAAATGCGCGGCGCCGCGATCGAAGCGGCGCCGGCTGGGGTGTGAGGTGTGACAGGGCCAGCCGAGGCTGGCCGTGGACTCAGGACTTGGCCGGTTCGGCGCTTTCCGTGGGCCAGTCGCGGATGTAGGCCTTCAGCATGTTGTTTTCGAACTGCTGGGCCGCCACGATGGCCTGGGCCATGTCGTAGAACGAAATGACGCCCATCAGGGTGGGGCCGTCCATGACCGGGATGTAGCGCGCGTGCTTTTCGAGCATCAGGCGTTGCACTTCGTCGGCGCTGGTGTTGGGCGACACGCTGACCGGGGCGTCGTCCATGATCGAGCGGATGGTGGTGTCGCCGGCGCCGCCATGCGCATGCATGTGGCGGATGATCTCGCGGAACGTGAGCATGCCGGTCAGCGTCCCGAACTCCATGATCACCAGCGAGCCTATGTCCTGCTCGCTCATTGTTTGGACGGCCTGGGACACAGGCATATCAGGCGACGCCGTATAGAGCGTATCGCCCTTGACGCGCAAAATCTCGCTGACCTTCAACATCGGTTCCTCCTGGGCGGAATACGCCCTAATGCTATTTGCTAATTCTTTTTCGCTTCCAGCTGCAGTACGGGAGCGATTCCATTTTCAGTATTTTGCGCTTCTCCGCAGACTTCTTCCAGCGTGGGCGCATTTTGCTGGGAAATCACGGCCGAGGCGACTCGCAATATTTCCGGGTCATTGCGGACCCTGGGCTGGCCGCGATCCAGCAGAAAATGGTCCACCACCGGCGCCATCGAGGTTTTGCGGGCGTCGCAGGTCAGAACCCAAAGGCCTTCGGGGCTGCGCGTCGCCAGCCCCATTTCAGCCAGCGTTTCCAGGACTCCGTTCAGTTCGTCCTGGTGCAGCCGCAATTGCGCGGCCAGGAGATTGGCGGGCAGTCCCGGCGGATTGGCCGTCTGCGCCTGGCGCAGCGCGCGCAGCGCGTCCACCGCGTCCACGAAGGGCGCGCCCGGATAGCGGTTGATTTCCCAGCGGCCCAGGCGGATCAGCGGCGCGCTGGATGCCAGGATGGCTCCGAGCAGCACGGCCAGCCACGACAGGTAGATCCAGAGCAGGAAGATCGGCAGGGTGGCGAATGCGCCGTAGATGACGGTGTAGGTGGGAAAACGCGTCAGGTAGTAGGCGAACGCCGACTTCATGATTTCCAGCACGATGGCCGTCACGCAGCCGCCAACCAGGGCATCGCGCCAGAGGACCTCGCGGTTGGGGACCATGACGAACAGCGCGGCGAAACCGAGAGCGGTCAGTACCAGCGGGATGAACGACACCGCGATGCTGACGGCCTCCGGCACGTCCCGCACCAGGCCCAGCGATTCGCGCGCCACGAACGAGGTCGCCCAAAGGCTGGCGCCGGCCACGACCGGTCCCAGCGTGATGATGGCCCAGTACACCAGCGCGCGCTGCCGCAGCGGGCGCTGGCGCGTCACGTGCCAGATGTCGTTGAACGCCTTGTCGATCGTCATGATCAGCAACAACGAGGTGATCAGCAGGAACACGCCGCCGATGGCGGTCAGGCGCGAAGCCTGGCGCGCGAACTGGTTCAGGTAGTCCATGATGTTGTCCGACACGGACGGCGGCATCAGGCTGTTGGTGAGGAAATCCTCGAGCGCGACGCGGAATTCCTGGAACACCGGAAAAGCGGTGAACAGCGACAGGACCACGGCCAGCATGGGTACGATGGCCAGGACGGTCGTGAAGGTGAGGCTGGATGCGACTTGCAGCAGTTTCTCTTCGCCGGCGCGTTCGGCGCTGAAGCGCATGACGCGTCCGGTCCTCGCGATCCATGAAGAGCGCGGGGTCGAATGCTCGGTGGCCGCCGGCGTGGTGGCGGCAGGCTCGGCGGGGCGATTCATCAGGCGATAATAGCAGCATGAACCCTGAACTCAACCCCCGTTTGCGCCTGTTGGCCTCGGTTTCGCTGTTCGCCCTGATCGTGCTTTGCATCACCTGGGAAACCGTGGTGGCGCCGGTGCGGCCGGGCGGTTCCTGGATGCTGCTCAAGGCCCTGCCGCTGGCGTTTCCCCTGCGCGGCATCCTGCGCGGCAATCTCTATACCTACCAGTGGGCCTCGATGCTGTCGCTGCTCTACCTGATGGAGGGCGTGGTGCGGGCCATGTCGGATCCTGCGCCGCTGTCCGTGCTGATGGCCTGGGGCGAGATCCTGCTGTCGACCATTTTCTTCCTTAGCGCCATTTTCTACGTGCGGCCCGCCAAGCGGGCGGCCAGGAGGCAACGCGCATGAGCGCCCATACGCTACGCGATCTGCGCGTCGTCAATTCCTTTGCCGCCTTGCCGGGGGCGTTCTACACCCGGCTTGCGCCCCAGGCCCTGAATAATCCGCGTCTCCTGCATGGCAATGCGGAGGCGGCCGAACTGATCGGCCTGGACCCATCCGTCATGTCCACGCCCGAATTCCTGAGCGTGTTTTCCGGCGCCCAGCCGCTGCCGGGCGGCGACACGCTGGCGGCGGTCTACAGCGGCCATCAGTTCGGCGTCTGGGCCGGCCAGTTGGGCGACGGCCGCGCCCATCTATTGGGCGAGGTCGAGGGGCCGCGGGGCAATTGGGAACTGCAGCTCAAGGGCTCGGGCATGACGCCGTACTCGCGCATGGGCGACGGCCGCGCGGTGCTGCGCTCGTCGGTGCGCGAGTACCTGGCCAGCGAGGCCATGCACGGGCTGGGCGTGCCCACGACACGCGCGCTGGCGCTGGTGGTTTCCGACGATCCTGTCATGAGGGAAACCGTGGAGACTGCGGCCATCGTGACACGCATGTCCCCCAGTTTCGTGCGTTTCGGCTCTTTCGAGCATTGGTCGTCGCGCCGCCAGCCCGATATGCTGAAGACGCTGGCAGACTACGTCATAGACCGTTTTTACCCGGAATGCCGGGAGGCGGGGACGGGAGATCCCTCGAACGAGATGGCGCCCTATATCAACCTGTTGCGTGCCGTCACGCGGCGCACCGCGCTGCTGATGGCGGACTGGCAGGCGGTGGGTTTCTGCCACGGCGTGATGAATACCGACAATATGTCCATATTGGGGCTGACGCTGGACTATGGCCCCTACGGTTTCATGGATGGTTTCCGCCTGGGCCATATCTGTAATCACTCTGACTCGGAAGGGCGCTATTCCTGGAACCGCCAGCCGTCCGTGGCCCTCTGGAACCTTTATCGCCTGGGCGGCAGCCTGCACGCACTGGTGCAGGACGTGGAAGGCCTGCGGGCCGTTCTGGACGAATTCGAGCCGGTTTTCACGCGGGCTTTCCATGACCGCATGGGCGCCAAACTGGGTTTGGCCGCGTGGCGGCCGGCCGACGAAGCGCTGCTGGACGACCTGCTCAAGCTGATGGACGCCAATCAGGCTGACTTTACCTTGACCTGGCGGCGCCTTGCCGACGCCTTGTCGGGCCAGCGCAGCGCGTTCGAAGACCTGTTCATCGACCGGCCGGCGGCGGGGGCCTGGCTGGATCGGCTGGTGGAGCGGCATGCGCAGGACGGACGGCCGGTGCAGGATGTCACCGCGGGCATGAATCGCGTCAATCCGCTCTATGTGCTGCGCAATCACCTGGCGGAAGAGGCGATCCGGGCGGCCAAAACGGGCGATGTCGGCGAGATCGAGACCTTGATGAAGCTGTTGCGCAATCCCTACGAGGCCCAGCCGGGGCACGAGCGCCATGCGGCATTGCCGCCGGATTGGGCGGGCAGCCTGGAAGTCAGTTGCTCGTCTTGATATTGGCCGCCAGCCGTACAAACCGGAGAGAGGCGAAAGTGATTTTCCCGGGATTTACGGGAAAATAACCATTTGGACAAGGAATATCGCAGTTTTTTTCACTGCAATCATTCGTTTCCATTGTAAAAGACGTAAGATTGTCGCCAACGGAATACCCGGGACCCTGCGTCCGCGGGGCATTTGTCGATAATCTTCAAAATAAAGCACTCTAAATATGGCTGGCGCAGATGGTTTGCTGTGTATCGGTCTGCTTGAGGATGACGCCGATTTCCGGGAGGAGTTGGCGTTAGGCTTGGGTGGCTATGGTTTCCGGGTGGCGTTTGCCTGTGATAATGCCGCGGCGTTTTATCGCCGGTTGCAGGAGCAACCCTGCGATATCGTCATTCTTGACGCCCACCTGCCCGGAGAAGACGGTTTCTCCGTGGCGACCCGCCTGCGCGCCCTCAGTCCGGTCGGTATCGTCATGCTGACTGGCCGCAGCGCGCTGGAAGACCGGGTGCGTGGCCTGGAGGGCGGCGCCGATGTCTATATGACCAAGCCCGTGGATCTGCTGGAACTAAGTTCCGTCATCCGCAGCCTGGCTCGCCGGATGCGTCTGGCCAAGGCGCCGCGTCCCGTGGATGCGGAAACGCGCGCCGCCGCGGATACGTCTTGGTCCCTGCAGGACGGCGGGTGGATTCTAGTTGCGCCCGACGGCGCTTCGCTGCACCTCAGCGCCCAGGAGCGCACCTTTCTGGTCGCCCTGATGGATGCCGCTGGCAGCGCGGTCAGCCGCCAGGTCCTGGCGGAGTTATTCCTGCCGGACAGCCCGGGCGGTTTTGAATTGCGCCGTATCGATGTGCTGGTCAGCCGTTTGCGCGCCAAGGCGCAAAGCGCGGGCCTGAAGCTGCCCGTGCTGTCGGTGCGCGGCCAGGGTTACGTGTTCGCGGCCTGAACACGCCCGCGGCGGTCAAGCCGCCGGAGCGCTTGCCGGCAGGGTGACGACGAAGCGCGTGCCTACGCCCACTTCGCTTTCCATGGTCAGTGAGCCGCCCTGGTTCTGGCAGATGCGCCGGGCCAGATAGAGGCCGATGCCCATGCCTTGCGTCTCCCGGTGCGCCGAGCGCCGGAAATGCGGTTCGAAGATTCTGGTTTGCTCCTCCACGCCGATGCCCGGACCGCGGTCGGTGACCGCCACCCAAGCCATCGGAATGGCCCCCACTCGGGTTTCGCCGGTCTCTATGCGGACAGGCTCATTCGCCGGTGAATATTTGATGGCGTTGTGGATCAGGTTGCGCACCACCACGCTGGTCAGGGGGCGGTCGCAATAGACCGGCAGGGATGCGCCGGCTTGCAGCATCAGCGCATGCGCCGTATCGGGCTGCATCGCCGTGACCACATCGCGCACCAGGTCCGCCATGTCGGTTTGTTCGCCGCGAGGCGTCCATGCCTGCTCGCCCAGCCTGTCCTGACTCAGCAGCTGATCCATGAGTTCGGTCATCCGGGTGACCGAGCGATGAATGCGCGCCAGGCGGTTGTCCACGGCCTCGCCGCTCTCGGCAAGTATCATGTCCAGGGACTGGGCTGCCGCGCTGACGGTGGCTAGCGGCGCGCGCAATTCGTGCGAGATCAGCGCATTCATCTGGCGCTGCGTGTCGAGCGCGCCGGCCAGTTCCGCTAGCCTCAGCTCGCCTTGGGCAAGGTGTTCCGCATCGGTGTGCTCGTGGCCTGCGCTTTTCGATCCCTGCTGCGGGCGGCCGTGTTGATCGGTTGCAAGCAAGGTCAAGGCGCTCGACACCAGCAGCAGTCGCGCCAGCTCGACGATCGCGCCGGCTCCGCTCTGGGGCAACCAGGCGTCGTGCCCAAGCAACCAGGCCGAGACGCTGTATGCGCCAGCCAAGGCCAGCGAGGCCGCGCGTGCCGGTGTCCTGCCTGCGGCGCGGATCAGGAACCAGATGGCCAGCGGCAGGCTGGCGATGGCGCAGGCGCCGGCGATCGTGGCGGATGCGATGCCGTTGCCTGGGTCGTAGGCGATGATCAGCGCCAGTATCGACACTATCGCCAACGCCGCGCTGGCCCAGCGGCAGGCCGTCGCCAGCTTGGTGGCGCACGCTGCCGCAAGAATGGGCGTGGTGAGCGCCAGCAAGGCCGCATAGGAACCGGCTTGCAGCGATGCGGGGGGCAGCAGTGTGGGCATGGAGCGGAACACGCCTTCGAGCAGCATGAAAGCCAGACCCGCGCCGTAAATAGCATTGCGGGTGGCCGCCCACGCGACGGCACAGGCCACGCCGCAGGCGGTGGCGACACCGGCTGTCAGGCCCAGGTGCAGGTCTTCATAGGAAGCGCCCGGGCCGTACGCCACGGCGGCGCCGGGACCGAGCAGGGCGCACAACAACAGCCCCAGGCGGGGCAGCATGGTTTGCCGAACCGCGGAGGCGTCACCAGTGCGGCGCGGGGGCAAAGGCCTGCGGACGCGCAAAAGCCAACAGATGCGAAGCAGCATGCCTTCCGTCAACTGGAAACCCATGGATGATCAGGAGCGAGGTCGTGCGTCTGGGCGGAGTTTACGACAGGCCCGCGCATGGCGTGGACGCCGAGGCCCGCCAGGACGTTCTGCGTGGCGATGTCAGGCACGTCTTCGGCATAGACCGCGATATCCAGCGCCGAGGCTGTGGCCACCGCTGTGGCCGCGAGGTGCTGGCTGCCTGGGCTGTGGAGCAGCCCGGTGATGAAGCCGCCACAGAGCTTCAGGTACGACAAGGGGAACTCGTGCAGATGTTCGATGGCGCCGAACTGGTACGACAGCCGGCTCACGCCGACTCGGGCGCCGGCGGCCACGATGATATCGCAAAGCGGGTGCAGGTCCGCCCCTTGCACGGCCAGGGCCGCCGCGTCGATTTCCACGATCAGGCGCGCGCTCAGGGCGGGGCGGTCGGCCAGCATGCGTTGCAGCCTGGACTGGAACGAAGGCTGGGCGATCGATGCCAGTGAAATCGGCACCGCCAGCGCGCCGGGGCGCGCGAACAGCCAGTCCAGCCCCAGGCGGATGGCTTGTATGTCGCATTCGGCGGAGAGGCCGAGACGGACGGCGGGGGGCATGAAGATCGAGGCCGGCACGGGGTCGGCGCCGCTGGTGTCATGCAGGGTCAGGCTGGCTTCCTGGTGCAGCAGGGCGCCGGAAAGGTCGTGCAGGGGCTGCACGGACAAGGAGAACCTATGCTGTTCGAGCGCCGTAACCAGCGCGTCGTGCCAGCTGTACTCGCCGATGCGCGTGCTGTCCGGCGCGCGGCTGGCCGGCGCGATCTGGTCGTCGTCGGCGCTTTCGGCGCACATCAGGGCGTGGTCCAGCCGCGCCAGCGTATCGCTCATGCCATCTCCTGGCGCGTAGGAGGCCAGCGCCAGGGCCCAGCGGCAGGACTCGTGCTTGTCCATGGGTACCCGCAGCGAGCGCAGTTCGCGCCGCACCCGCTCGGCCAGCAGGCTGGCTTGCGGCGCCGAGGTGCGTGGCAGCAGCAGCGCAAAGTCCGAACCGCTGATGCGCGCGAGCATGGCTGCCGGGCCGCCGAATTCAGCCACCAGCTTGCGCAGCCGGTCGGAGGATGAGCGCAGCCACTGGTCCGTGAAGGCGCGCGAGAGGTGCCGGTTGATTTGCGCCAGATCGCGTTGGCGGAACATCAGCAGATGGCCGCCTGCTTCGGGATCCTTGTCCGCCAGCGCCTGCCTGAACTGATCGACAAAGTACTTGCGGTTGTGCAGTCGGGTAATGGGATCCTTGTAGATCTCGCTCTGAAGCGATTCGATCCGGGCATTCTGTTCCTGCACGGTGGCGGCGACCATGCGTTGCGCATCCACCAGCGCCTGATCGACGCCCGCCAGTTCGCACGTGCCGTTCAATGTCTTGCGGTTGCCCGGGGCCAGCGCACGCACGCGTTCGCAGATGTCGCGCGAGGTGCGCGCTTCTATCCGCCGCGCCAGGTTCAGGGAGAACAGGATCCACAGCAGACCTGCGGCCAGCACCAGCCCCAGAACTCGCACGCCGCCTTGCCACAGGGTGTCGCGGGCAGTCCGCGAATCCGCCTGCACGGTAACGGCGCCTCGCGAGCTGCCGTCCGGAGCCGTGTAAGGCCGCGACACGGCGGGCGCTTCCATGTTCAGCCAGGTGTCGCGCCAATCGTGTTCACGGGGCTGAAGGTCAGTGTGCTGCGTTCGGCGCTCGATGGCGGGGATGCCGTTTTCGGTGGTGATGCGCACCAGCGCGTAACCGCCTTGCGCGTACAGTTCATCCGCCAGCGCGGCCAGCTCGCTGGGGCCGCCGGCGGCATGCGACAGCGCCCAGGCGAGCGCGTTGGCGCCGTCGTCGCTTCGTTGCGCCAACTGCGAGGTCAGATAGCGGTGCGCGGCCAGCATTCCCACGGCCTGCGCGCCCAGCAGAACGAGGCCGATCAGGAGAGCGGTGAAGAAAAGTAGCCGGCGGAATGTGGACATGTATTTGGAGGTTCCCTTCCTGGCCGCTGCGCGGCCTGAACTGAGGACTGCCAGGTGTCCGGTTGGAGTGGCGTCGGATCTCGATCAGCGCTGGAAGGCCTGGATAAGGGTGTGATACGAATCACTAATACATCAGTGGTACAGCAATTCTACATGTCACAGAACGTGCCGAATATTACTAAATTCATGCCATACGGGGTCAAGCTGTGCAATTATTTCGATGCTGTCCGATTTTGAATGACAACTATCGAGACACGGTGTATTAATTTTTCGGGTGTAGCTGTCGTAAGTAGTAGGGCGAGCATGGCGCAAAGGGTCGGCTCTAGCCTTTCGTGGCCATCCAGCCCCTCCGCGAGCAACCAGAGTAATCGTAGGAATACAGGGAAAAGAGGTGCGTTGCCTCTGAAGTGTGGCGTTTTTTGCGAAAATAATGCATATCTTAAAAAATGTTACAGTCCTTGGGTTCCCCGTCGAACCGCAACGCCAGGGGCTTATGGATAGGGGGCTTCGTGCGTGAGAGTTATCTGCTCGCACTGTGCCTGACGCTAGCGGGCGCACTTGTAGCGATGTGCTGGGTCTTCGTGCGCAGGGAACGCCTGTTGCGTCAACGCCTGACGCGCGATGAACTGACCGGTGTCCTGAGCCAACAGGAATTGCACCGGCGCGTCCGTGCCTGGCTCAACCAGGCCGAGGGCCATTCGCGCCGCGGCGCTTTTTTCCTGGTGAGCTTCGAGCAATATGCCGAGATCAGCGCCATGTTGCGCGCGGGCGAAGACCAAGCCCTGCTGGTACAGGTGGCCAACCGCCTGGGCCTGATCTGCCGGTCCATGGGCGGCATGGTGGCGCGCACCGGGGCGGATGCGTTCACGGTCTGCGCACCCGATGTGGACGAAGCGGGGGCGGCGCAAGTGTCGGCCAAGCTGCTGGAAGCCCTGAGCGCACCTTACGAGTTGGGGGGGCGTCCGCTGATGGCCATGTTCCGCGTCGGCGCGGCCTTGTATCCCGAGCATGGCCGCAGCGTGGAAGAGCTGCAGCGCTGTGTGCAAGTGGCTCTGCTGCCGCTGAAGGAGCGCGGCGGGCCGGGCTGGAATCTGTTCGATTTCCGCATGCTGGCGCGCCAGCGCGACCAGCAGGGCCTGGAAAACGACCTGCGGCTGGCGTTGACCACGCCGGCCATGGAGCAGTTCGAACTGTATTACCAGCCGGTCTGCGACAGCGGCACGGGCATGGTGCAGGGATGCGAGGCGCTGCTGCGCTGGCATCATCCCGTGCTCGGCAGCGTATCGCCGGCCGTGACTATCGAACTGGCTGAGCGCAGCGGCCTGATCGTGCCGCTGGGAGCCTGGATCCTGGAGCGGGCATGTACGCAGGCGGCGCTGTGGCCGGCGACTTGGCGCGTGCATGTGAACCTCTCGGTCAAGCAGATGAACGAGGACGGCCTGGTCGAACTGGTGTCGAATGCGTTGGCGGTCGCGAATCTGGCGCCGCGCAAGCTGGTGCTGGAGATCACGGAATCCCTCTTCATCCTGCACTATGAACGGCATGTGAAGATCCTGAACACGCTGCGGGCGATGGGCATCGGCGTGGCGTTGGACGATTTCGGCTGCGGCTATTCCAGCCTGAACCACCTGCGCTGCCTGCCCATCGACTGGGTCAAGATCGACCGAAGCTTCATCTCCGCGCTGGAATCCGACGCCGGCAGCCGCGAGGTGGTCTCGGCGCTGTTCGGCCTGTGCCAGGCGATGCATCTGCCGGTGGTGGCTGAAGGCGTCGAAACCGAAGGCCAGCGCGAGATCCTGAAGTCCCTGGGATGCCGGGTGATGCAGGGTTTCCTGTTGGGACGGCCTGCGCCGGCGTCCGAAATCCAGGCTTTGGCTTCGGCGGTGTCATAATCGGGGTTGCTTGCAAACCCGACCTGTTGACTCCCTATGCCCGGCAATACCCTAGGTACCCTCTTTACCGTCACCAATTTCGGCGAATCCCACGGGCCGGCCATCGGTTGCATCGTGGATGGCTGTCCTCCGGGGCTGCCACTGGATGTCTCCGACATCCAGCTCGAACTGGACCGTCGCCGCCCTGGCACATCCCGCCACGTCACGCAGCGCCAGGAAGCCGATCAGGTGGAAATCCTGTCGGGCGTATACGAGGGAGTGACGACGGGCACGCCTATCGGCCTGCTCATTCGCAACACCGATGCGCGCAGCAAGGACTACTCCAATATTGCGGACACCTTCCGTCCGGGCCATGCCGACTACGCCTACTGGCGCAAGTTCGGCGTGCGCGACCCGCGCGGGGGCGGCCGTTCCTCGGCGCGTCTGACGGCGCCGACCGTCGCGGCGGGCGCCATCGCCAAGAAATGGCTGGCCGAGCAGTACGGCGTCAAGGTGCGCGGCTACATGAGCCAGCTTGGCCCCGTCGCCATCCCCTTCGTTTCCTGGGACGACGTTCCCAATAATCCGTTCTACGCGCCCAACGCAGCGGTCGTGCCGGAACTGGAAGCCTACATGGACCAGTTGCGCCGCGACGGCGACTCCGTGGGCGCCCGTATCGAGGTCGTGGCCGAGAACCTGCCTGCGGGCTGGGGCGAACCGATCTACGATCGCCTGGACGCCGACATCGCACACGTGATGATGGGCCTGAATGCCGTGAAGGGCGTGTCGATCGGCGCGGGCTTCGACAGCATCGCGCAGCGCGGCTCGGAACACGGCGATGAAATCACGCCGGATGGTTTCCTGACCAATAACGCAGGCGGGGTATTGGGCGGCATTTCCACCGGCCAACCGGTCACCGTGTCGCTGGCCATCAAGCCGACCTCCAGCATCCGGGTCGAGCGCCGCTCCGTGAACCGCGCCAACGACCCGGTCATGGTGCAGACCCTGGGCCGCCATGATCCTTGCGTCGGCATCCGCGCCACGCCCATCGCCGAAGCGATGCTGGCGCTGGTCTTGATCGACCATGCCCTGCGCCACCGCGGCCAGTGTGGCGATCCGGTAGCCTGATACGCTGCCGTTCTTCGAATTGTCTGGGAGGCCCGCCATGAATTGGAAACGTCATCTGCTGCGCAATACGGGCGCGGCGCTCGCGCTGGCCGCCCTGGCGGGCTGCACCGGCATGAACACCACGCAATCCGGCGCCATCGGCGTCAACCGGACCCAGTACATGTCCAGCATGGTGCCTTCGCAGGCGCTGGAACAGGAAGCGACCCAGCAGTACGCCGACATACTCAAGCAGGCGCAGGCCAAGGGCCTGTTGGACCGCGATGCCCAGCAGGTGGCGCGGGTCCGCGCCATTTCCCAGCGCTTGATCGCTCAGGCGGGCGTCTTCCGCCCTGACGCCGCCAGCTGGAAATGGGAAGTGCATGTGCTGTCCAGCAACGAGATCAACGCCTGGTGCATGCCGGGCGGCAAGATCGCCGTCTACACGGGGCTGCTCGCCAAGATCAAGCCCTCGGATGATGAGCTGGCGGCGGTGCTGGGGCACGAGATTTCACATGCCTTGCGGGAACATGCGCGCGAGCGTGTATCCCAGCAGATGGCCACCAACCTGGGATTGTCCGTGCTGGCGATCGCCACGGGGTCGTCAGCAGCGTCCGATCTGGGCGAACAGTTCACCAGCGTCATGTTCACGCTGCCCAATAGCCGTACGCACGAAACCGAAGCCGATCGCATGGGCGTGGAGCTGGCGGCCAGGGCGGGCTACGACCCGCGCGCCGCCGTGACGCTGTGGCAGAAGATGGGCGCGGCCGACCAGGGCAGCGCCCCACCCGAAATCCTGTCGACCCACCCGTCGGCCGCATCGCGCATCAGCGATCTGCAGGCCGCTGCGCAGCAGGTGCTGCCGCTGTACGAACAGTCCAAGGGCAAAGCCTCCCGCTGAGGCCGCCGTGGCGGCTGCAGCGGACACGGCCACCTCGATTGTGGGCCACTTTGACCGGCCGCCCTGGTCGGTCAAGACTGCCGGTCGCTTTGACCGGCCGCCTTATGCCGCGGCCGTCCTGACGCCGGGACCGCGCATGATGCCGATGCCCAGCTTGGCCAGGATGCGCTGCGTTTCGGCGTCCGGCACATCTTCGGCATAGACCGCTATCTTCAGGCCGCGCGCGGTTTCCAGCACCGAAGCCGTCAACTGCTGGCTGCCGGGGCTTTGGGACATGCCGCCGATGAAGCCGCCGCCCAATTTCACGTATGACAAGGGCAGGGTGTGCAGTTGCGCAATCGCGCCGAACTGCTGCGCCAGTCGGCGCACGCCGATATGCGCGCCAAACTCCGAGGCAACACGGGCCAGCGTGGCGATCTGCTCGTGGCACTCCACCAGGCCGTGCGCGTCGATTTCGAGGTACAGGCGGCGTGCCAAAGGCCGGTGCTCGGTCAGCAACAGGGCCAACTGTCGGAAGAACTTCTGGCCTCGCAACGAGGGCAAGGCCACCCGCACGGCGAGTTCACCGGGGTTGGCTGCCAGCCAATCCAGCCCCAGGCTCACGGCTTCCAGGTCGCAATCGGCCACCAGGTCCAGACGCACGGCAGGCGGAATGAACAGCGTGGCGGGGATCGGCACCTGGTCGGCGGCGGTGCGCAGCATCAGCATCGCCTCGGTACGGACGGTGCTGCCGTCGGTGGCTTGCAGGTTTTCCGTGGCCAATTCGAAGCGATGTTCTTCCAGGGCGGATTGAATTGCGTCCTTCCAGGCGCGTTCACCCGATTCCGAAGGCGACTGCATGTCGGTCGCGCCCGCGATCACGACCTGATCGTTGCCGGCGCTTTCCGCCCGCATCAGGCCGAAGTCCAGGCGCGCGAGCACCGGGCCGGCCTGGCTGCCGTGGCCGTAGTCGGTCATGGCCTGCGCCCAGCGGCACAAATGCCCTTCACCCACGGGAATGCGGGACGCGTGCAGGTCGGCGCGCACTTGCTCGGCGACCATCATGGCCTGGGGCGCCGCGCAGCCCGGCAGCAGCAAGGCGAAATCCGAGCCATTCAGGCGGGCCAGCAGCGGCGACGCCACATGCATGCTCTTGAGCGTGCCGCGGATGCGTTCGCAGACAGTGCGCAGCCATTGGTCGATAAACTCGCGCGGCATGTGGCGGTTCAGGTCGGCCAGGTCGCGCTGGCGGAATACCAGGACGTGGCCGCCGTCGATGCCGCGTCCGGTCGTGACGGTGGGGGTCTCCAGCGCGCGGCGGAATTCGTTGACGAAGTACTTGCGGTTCGGCAGGCCGGTGACCGGATCCTGGTTCAGTTCCAGCTCCAGCGATTCGATCTTGGCGTTCTGTTCCTCGACGCTGGCATGGATGCGCTCGCGGGTCTGGTTCAGGGCCTGCACTACGCCAGACAATTCAGGCACGCGTGCTTCGACCTGGGCCGTCGGGGATTCCTGGCCGATGCTGCGCACGTGGTCGCTGATTTCGCGCAGCAGGCGGTTCTTGATCCAGCCTACCAGCATGAAGGCGAACACCGCCCACAGAATGCCGGCGCCCACCACCAGGGCGATCATCTTGAGGCTGCTGCGCCACAGGGCTTCCCAGGCATAGGCGTCGTTGGCGATCAGCGTGACTTCGCCGATCTGGCGCCAGCCGTCGCTGACAGCGTGGCTGGCCGATTGCGTTGTCAGGGGCGCCAGCGCCTGGAACCAGGCGGGAACCGACGCCGCAGTGGCCGTGGATTTCCGTTCGATCAGAACCTTGCCTTCCGGATCGCTCAAGCGCACCAGCGAGAAGTGTCCGCCGTCGTACAGCGCCGATACCAGCAACTCCTGCACGACCGGGTCATTGTTCGCCGGCTGCGAGAGCGATAGCGCCAGCGATACGGCGGCATCGGTGCTCTGCACCTGTAGTTGGCCGGACAGGTACTCTCTGGCTGTATTCACGCTGAGCGCGAGCGTGCCCAGCAGGATGACGCCGATGGCGAGGGTAACGCTGAGCAACAACTGTCGAAGTATGGACATAGTCTTATTTCCGGACATCAGGGGCGCACGCCTTCCCGTTCCATGCGTTGAAGTAGATCACGCCAGCGGCTGAGACGGTCAACCGGCGCGGCGGGTTTGCCGTCCACATAAACGCCGTCGGCATTGAAACTGAATACCGGCGTCAGGTCGCGGCGCTGCGTGGCGGGCAAAATGGTCGAGATCAGGTTGTCCAGCACCAGCGGCACGGCATTGGGGGTTTCGTAGTAGCCCAGCACCATGTGGGCGATCTGGGTACTGCTGGCCGCTCCGCCGATGCGCGCGCGGACATAGATGAAGCGCAGCTTGTTGGCCGGCACGCCCAGCGCCAGCAGCGTGAAGTATTTGCCGATGACGTAGTCTTCACAATCGCCCGCGCCTCTGCCCAGCGATTCTAACGGCGTGGCCCAATAATCCGCCTGCTTCCAGATGGTGATGTCCTCGCCGGACATCAGGGAGCGATTCCAGAAGTCATTGGCCTGCGTCAGCGCGCCTCTTTCCTGGGCTGGGGCGGGGTTGCGCATCAATTGCAGCCATTCCGACACCGCCTTGGAGCCTTTTGCGCCATAGCGGCTGGCCGACAGGCTTTGCAGCCGGTCGGCATTGACTTCCAGGGCGGAACTTCCGCCCCAGCCGCAAGCCAGGCATAGCAAAGCCAATCGGCACAGATTCAGCGTGCGGCGGAAACGGCGGGACGATGGCATGAAACGGATTTTCACATTTTTCCGGGCATCTTAGATGCGCCTTGGGAAAAATGTCTCATCCGGAGGCGGGAAGACCCGTTGCGGATCTTCCCAGGAGCTATTGCTCAGGCATGATCGACGGTCAGCTTCCCTTTCTGCAGCAGGTCATTGATGATGGCCTGGTTGCTCAGGGATTGGCCGTAGGCATCGTGCGTGAGGTCCACGTTTTCCAGCACGATTTGCTGGTCCGCGCCCTGGGTGCCCAGCTTGCCCTGGGTGTTCACGTCGATGACCGTATGGTTGCCGTCCTTGCTGAACGCGAGGTAGTCGGTCAGGGTGCCGTCGTTCTCGCCGACCAGCAGTTCCTGCAGATCCAGGATATCGCCGCCGTCGGCCGGTCTCTGAATCGAGAAATCCATGACCCTATCCACTGCCGGGGCGTCTGTGGTGCCTTGGTCGTTGAGCGTCCATTTGAACGTGTCGCTGTTGTTGTCGTACCGGATGCCATTGCCGTCGCCATGCAGCAAGTCATTGCCCATGCCGCCGATCAGGACATCACTGCCAGCGTCGCCTTCCAGACAGTCATTACCTGTGCCGCCCGACAGGATGTCGTTGCCATAGCCGCCTTGCAGCTCGTCGTTGCCGCCTTGGCCGTAGAGGATGTCGTTGCCATTGCCGCCGTACATCGTGTCGAAGCGACCGCGCGTATCGCCATGTACCTCGAGGACCTCATGGTTTTCCGAGACGAACTTGTACAGATCTGCATCCGTCGGTGGCACGCCGTTCTTCAGAAACAAGAACTGCGTAAGCGCCCGCAGGCCGGACCCGTCGTGCAGACCTTCAGGTCTGGCGGGATTGCCGTTGATGCCCCAGGGCAGCTGATCTGTGTTGATCGCATCGCCAAACAGGATGTCCGAACCGTCGCCGCCGTAGAGCCTGTCGGTGTCCGGCGTAGCCAGTACATGGTCTGATCGGTCGCCGGCTTCAGCTTCCCGGTCCCGAGAGAGTTCCCAGTTAGCAGGTTTTGGGGGAGGAGGGGGGAGGCTGAGCACGCCTCCGTGGTCGCCCAGTATGACGTCATTGCCGTCGCCACCGTTCCAATCGTCCATGAGCCTGGACCGGTCGCCAGTGTCGTCGTCACCGACGATGAACTGATCTACATTCATTTTGAATGTTTGCTGATGGGAAATATCCAGGCCACCGTGGGAAACGCCGCCGCTATCTCTGATGCGAAATTCGAAGGACGACGAAGTATCGTTGTCGCCGGAGTTCACCGCACCGGGTTGGAACACCAATTTGCCGTTGGCCAGATCCTCTACGCTGATTTCTTGTCCTTGCACAATCGCTTTGCCATTCAGGAGCAGCGTACCGTGTTGAGGCAGAGAGTCGATGATCAATGACTTCATCGAATGGCCTTCCTCTGGATCAGAGAATGGGAAGTCATTCAGACTGAACGTATAACGGCCGCCAGCCATGACGTTGCCGGAGGCGTCTTGCGATATCGGGGCGTCGTTGACCGACAGAACTCCAATGTCCAAGGTGGACGAGGTCGTGACCGTGCCGTCCGTCACGGTATATGTGATCTGGGGTAGGTTTCCGTTCCAGTTTGCGTCCGGTGTGAACACATAGTTGCCGTCGGCTTTGACGAGAATTGAACCTACGCCTTCCATGTACGCAGTGATGCCGGCCGCGTATGTTGTGCCGTTGAGGGTGACGGTTGTGACAGTCAGCGCGTCGTTGTCGACATCGACCGCTCCGATGAGCACGTTGCCAGATGCCGCATGGTCCTCCAACACCTGATTGCCGTGTGCCTGGAGGATAGGTGCGTCGTTGGCGCCCGTGATTTCGACTGTCAGGACAGCCGTGCTAGTACCACCCTCACCGTCGGAGACGGTGTACGTGATCGAACTGTAGATTTTTTCGCCGGCGCCGAGGTGTTGAAAGGCGGAGCCTGGGTCGAAACTGTAGGAACCATCGGCGTTCAGCGCGAACGTGCCGCCATGGGAGCCCTCGATGGCGGCGCCCACATTGGTTGCGTTGCCGTTGACTTGCGAGACAGTAAGCGCATCGCCGTCTGGATCCCTGTCGTTTGCCAATACGCCGTCCTGGGCGCTGATGTCGAGGGTCGAGTCTTCGATGGCAGCGCCCGAGTCGCCAACCGCGACGGGCGCGGGATTGGCGATGGCCCAGTCGAACTTCTGCGAAGTTGTTGCGCCAGAGGGATCCGTGGCGGTAATGGTGATGTTGTAGACGCCGACACTGCCGCCTTGCGACGCCGAGGGATCGATGTCGCCGGTAATGATGCCGGTGTGCGGATCAATGCTCAGGCCGGGCGGCAAGCCGGTCGCTGTGTAGGTGAGCGTATCGCCCGCGTCCGGATCCGAGAAGTGGCCAGAGATGTCATAGCTCACATGGGTCTGGGCATCGAGGCTGGAGGTGCCGGAAATGGCGGTGGAGACCGGGCCGTCGTTGGCTCCGGTGATTTCTACCGTAAGGGTGGCCGTGCTTGTACCGCCATCGCCGTCGGAGACGGTGTAAGTGATCGAGCTGTAGATCTTTTCGCCTGCGCCGAGGCGCTGGAATGCAGAGCCTGGGTCGAATCTGTAGGAGCCATCGGCGTTCAGCGTGAACGTGCCTCCATGGGAGCCCGCGATGGCGGCGCCTACGTTGGCTGCGTTACCGTTGACTTGCGAGACGGTAAGCGCATCGCCGTCTGGATCCCTGTCGTTTGCCAGCACGCCGTTCTGAGCGCTGACGTCGAGGGGCGAGTCCTCGCTGGCAGCGCCCGAGTCGCCAACTGCGACGGGCGCGGGATTGGCGATGGCCCAGTTGAACTTCTGCGAGCTTGTTGCGCCAGAGGGATCCGTGGCGGTAATGGTGATGTTGTAGACGCCGATACTGCCGCCTTGCGAGGCCGAGGGATCGATGTCGCCGGTGATGATGCCGGTGTGCGGATCGATGCTCAGGCCGGGCGGCAAGCCGGTCGCGGTGTAGGTGAGCGTGTCGCCCGCGTCCGGATCCGAGAAGTGGCCAGAGATGTCATAGCTCACATGGGTCTGGGCATCCAGGCTGGAGGTGTCGGAAATGGCGGTGGAGACCGGGCCGTCGTTGGTGCCGGTGATCGTCACGACAGCGGTTGCCGTGGAGGTGGCGCCGCTGGGATCCGTGATGGTGTACGAAATGGTGCTGGTAGCGGTTTCGCCCGCCGCCAGGCGCGCAAACGCGTTTCCTGGCGTGAAGACATAGCTGCCGTCAGGCAGGACGGTGAACGTGCCGCCATTGCTGCCCGCGACCGCAATGCCACCCGAGGTCATGGGCCGGCTACCTACCGACGCTATCGTCAGGGGATCGCCGTCCGGGTCCATGTCGTTCGCGAGCAGGTTGCCGCGCACCTGGCCGTTTTGATTGCCTTGTCCTGCATCGTCCCGTGCAGCGGGCGCGTGGTTGACGCTGACTGCCGTGGGTACTTCGTCGTCGGAGGCGGGGCCAATGCCGGACATGCGTGGCAAGACTGCGTCACCGCGAGCGGGATTCGAGTAGGCCAGGTCAAGCGGGCTGGTGGTTTCAAGAAGGCGGGCCAGGCGGACAAAGCTGCTGCCGCCACCGCCGCCACCGCCAGCCAGGACGGCGGCGGTGGGATCGAGTTCGTCGAACAGGTCGCGGCCGTCGCGCAGGGCGGCCAACAATCGGTCGGAGTCGGTGCCTGTGGGCGGCGCTACCGCTGCTTCGGACGCATCATCCAGCATGCCGGTCATTTCGCTGGTCAGCGCAACTTGGCGGCCCTCGCCGATGATAATGGGCGTGCCGTTTTCAACCTGAAGAGAAACCGTGGCGCCCGAGGCCGTGACGACATCGCTACCGGCAGGGACCTTGCTGCCCTGGTGCAGTTCGGTCAGGGATCCGTCGCTATGGCGCAGCCACGCGCGACCGGAGATTTCGTTGACGATTGCGGCAGAAGTGTTGGCCATGTCGGTCTCGTTTCAGAGTGTTGTCCAAGATGGCTTGATGCTAGATGGCGCTGCTGCCGCTCGATACTGCCAATACTGATAGTGCTAAGCATTTAGGTAGCGCAATGACGGAAAGTGCATCACGCCAAGAAGGCCATTGCGGACCCTGCTTGGGCTTACTGCTTAGCTGTGGTCAACGTTCAGCTTTCCCTTCTGCAGCAGGTCGTTGATGATGGCCTGGTTGTTCATGAACTGGCCGTAGGCATCGTGGGTGAGGTCGACGTTTTCTAGCACGATCTTCTGATCCGCGCCCTGGGTGCCAAGCTTGCCCTGGGTATTCACGTCGATGACCGTGTTATAGCCTTCCTTGCGGAAGTCCAGGTACTTGGTCAGTGTGCTGTCGCTTTCGCCGACCAGCAATTCCTGCAGATCCAGGATGTCGCCATCTTCGACAGGTTTCAGGATCGAGAAGTCCCGGATTGTATCCACTGCCGGGGCGGTGATTGTGCCCTGATCGTTGAATTCCCACTTGAACGTGTCGCTGTCGACGCTATACCCGCTGCCGTCCCGTCTATAGAAGTCAAAGCCATCACCGATCACGATGTCATTGCCCATGCCGCCAATCAGGACATCGCTTCCTCCGTTGCCTTCCAGAATGTCGTTGCCAGTGCCGCCCGACAGGATGTCTTGGCCACGGCCGCCTGAGAGCTCGTCGTTGCCGCCTTGGCCGTAGAGGATGTCATCGCCTTCATTGCCAGCAAGGAAGTCCTGTCCACCACGTGTATCGCCGTGCACGTCGAGCATGTCGTGGTTGTTCGAGATGAACCGGTAAAGATCGGCATCTGTAGGTGGCACGCCATTCTTGAGAAGCAAGAATTCCTTGAGGGCCCACAGACCAGATCCATCCAGCAGGCCCTCAGGCCTGGCCGGGTTGCCATCAACGCCCCAGGGCAGGAAGTCCGTGTTGATGGCGTCGCCGAAAAGAATGTCTGAACCGCCCCTGCCGAAGAGCTCGTCGTTGCTCAGCGGAGCCAGCACATGGTCCAAGCTGCTCTTTGCGTGGACCTCCAACTCGGAAGGGTCCGGCAAAAACAATCCGCTGAGAGAATGTGGTTCGGGAGGAGGAATTCCCAGTACGCCGCCTTTGTCGCCCAGTATTACGTCATTACCGTTGCCGCCCATCCAATAGTAGATGTTGTTATCCGGAGTGCTGTTGTCGCCGAAGTAGTTGTTGCCGGCGATAAGCTCGCCAGTACTCAGCTTGAACGTCTGCTGATGTGAGGTGTCCTGGCCGCCGTTGGCGGTGCCGCCGGTATCCTTGACACGGAATTCGAAGGACGAACCGTCGCTGCGGCGGAAGTTTTGGCCGTCGGGTTGAAACGTCAGTTTGCCGTTGGCCAGGTCTTCCAGGCTGATTTCACGTCCTGGCGCGATCGCTTCGCCGTTCAGGAGCAGCGTACCGAGTAAGGGGAGAGAATCTATGATCACCGACTTTAGCGAATGGCCCTCCTGCGGATCGGAGAACGGGAAGTCATTCAGGCCAAATACGTAGCGGTCGCCGGCTACCGCATTGTCGGGGTTGTCCCGCGACAGCGGCGCCTCGTTGACGGACAGGACGCCAATGTCCAAGGTGGATGACGTCGTGACAGAGCCATCCGTCACGGTATAGGTGACCTGCGGCACCGCGCCGTTCCAATCCGCGTCCGGCGTGAATGTATAGCTGCCGTCGGCATTGATGAGGATCGAGCCCACGCCCGCTATGTATGCCGTGTTGCCCGCGAGGTACTTCGCGCCGTCGACGGTGTATGTGACAACGCTCAGCGCATCGTTGTCGGCATCGGCCGCGCCGCTGAGCACGTTGCCAGAGGCCGAGTGGTCTTCCAGGACCTGGTCGGCATGGGGCAGGATTACCGGCGTCTGGTTGGTACCGGTAATTTCGACCGTGAGGGTCGCCGTGCTTGTACCTCCCTCGCCGTCGGAGACGGTGTAAGTGATCGAACTGTAGATTTTTTCGCCGGCGCCGAGGTATTGAAAGGCGGAGCCTGGGTCGAAACTGTAGGAGCCGTCCGCGTTCAGCGTGAACGTGCCGCCATGGGAGCCCGCGATGGCGGCGCCCACATTGGCTGCGTTGCCGTTGACTTGCGAGACGGTAAGCCCGTCGCCGTCTGGATCCCTGTCGTTTGCCAGCACGCCGTCTTGGGCGCTGACGTCAAGGGCTGAGTCGTCGCTGGCAGCACCCGAGTCGCCAACCGCGATGGGTGCGGGATTGGCGATGGCCCAGTCGAACTTCTGTGAAGTTGTCGCGCCAGAGGGATCCGTGGCGGTAATGGTGATGTTGTAGACGCCGATACTGCCGCCTTGCGAGGCCGAGGGATCGATGTCGCCGGTAATGATGCCGGTGTGCGGATCGATGCTCAGGCCAGGCGGCAAGCCGGTTGCGGTATAGATGAGCTTGTCGCTCGCGTCGGGGTCCGAGAAGCGGCCAGAGATGTCATAGCTCACATGGGTCTGGGCATCCAGGCTGGAGGTGTCTGAAATGGCGATGGAGACCGGGCCGTCGTTGGTGCCGGTGATCGTCACGACGGCGGTAGCCGTGGAGGTGGCGCCGCTGGGATCCGTGATGGTGTACGAAATGGTGCTGACAGCGGTTTCGCCTGCGGCCAGGCGCTCAAAGGCGTTTCCCGGCGTGAAGACATAGCTGCCGTCCGGCAGGACAGTGAACGTGCCGCCATTGCTGCCCGCAACCGTAACGCCGTCCGAGGTCATGGCCCGGCCACCGACCGACGTTATCGCCAGTGGGTCGCCGTCTGGGTCCGCGTCGTTCGCGAGCAGGTTGCCCCGTACCAGGCTGTTTTGATCGCCGTGGCCCGCATCGTCCCGCGCGCCGGGCGCGTTGTTGACGCTGAGCGGTGTGGGCGCTTCTTCGTCGTCGCTGACGGAGCCAGTACTGGACATGCGAGGCAAGTCATCGTCGCCACGGTTGGGATTTGAGTAGCTCAGGTCAAGCGGGTTGGTGGTTTCCAGCAGGCGGGCCAGGCGGACGAAGCTGCTGCCGCCGGCCCCACTGCCGCCGGCCATGGCAGCTGCGGTGGGGTCGAGCTCGTCGGACAAGTCGTGGCCGTCGCGCAGGACTGCCAACAAGCGTTCGGAATCGGTGCCCATGGGCGGAGCTACCGCGGCTTCGGATGAGTCGTCCAGAGTGCCGGTCATTTCGGCGGTCAGCGCGACCTCGCGGCTCTCGCCGATGATGATCGGCATGCCGTTTTCAATCTGAAGGGAAACCGTGCTGCCCGAGGCTGTGACGACGTCGCTGCCGACGGGTATCTTGCTGCCCTGATGGAGTTCGGTCAGGGACCCGTCGCCATGGCGCAGCCACGCGCGGCCGGAGATTTCGTTGACGATTGCGGGAGACGTATTGGCCATGTCGGTTCCCTTTTCAGGGCGTTATCCAAGGTGGCCAGATACTAGATGGCGTTGCCGGCGTTCGATACTGGCAACATTGATAGCGTCAAGCAGCAATGCAGATGCTTGATGAAGAGTGCACCGCCGGGAAGGCCGTTGCCGGCCTTCCCGGGGCTTGCTGCTTAGCTGTGGTCGACGTTCAGCTTACCCTTCTGCAGCAGGTCGTTGATGATGGCCTGATTGTCCATCTGACCATTGTGCGTCAGGTCAACGTTTTCCAGCACGATCTTCTGATCCGCGCCCTGGGAGACAAGCTTGCCCTGGGTGTTGATCTCGACAAGCGTGTTGTTGGCGTTGGCCGGATCCTTCGTGAAGTTCAGGTACTGCGACAGATTGCCGTCCTTCTCGCCCACGAGCAGGTCCTTCAGGTCCAGGATGTCACCGCCGTCGGCCGGCTTGTCCATGGAGAAGTCCGTGATCCGGTCAACCGCCGGATTCGCGATCGTGCCCTGATCGTTGAGCTCCCAGCGGAAGGTATCCGAGCCCTCGCCGCCGGTCAGGACGTCGTGGCCCTTGCCGCCGATGAGTACGTCATTGCCCTTGCCGCCGTCCAGCGTGTCGTTGCCGTTGCCCGCCAACAGAATTTCACTGTCGTTGGTACCAGCCAGGTGGTTGCCCGACTGGTAGCTCACCGAGACGTTGGCAGTGTCGCTGTGGCCGTCGGCTGTCTGGATGGTGTACGAGCTGTTGGCGGTAGCGACGTCCAGAGTGACGTTGCTGTAGTCGACCTTCATTGTGAGCGTGTAGTTCTCCTCCGCAGTGGAGCCAGTGCCGTTTCCATTGTCGGGAATGTTGACGATGTGGATCTCGTAGTTGCCTGACTGTGTCACCGGGATCGTGCCGCCGTCGGCAACGACGGTGTATGGTCCAGTCGAGCCGGCCAGGCGGTACTCCATCCTGATCCAGTTGGGGTTGGTGAAGTTGTGATCCAAGGTCAACACTTCACCGGCGATCAGCGCAATGAACAGCGTGTCTTGATCGTTGCCATTATTAGCGCCAACTTTGTCCAGATAGCCCTTCACCACCAATTGGGCCTTGTCCGTACCCGCGCCGGTTTTCGTGAATTCACTGCGCGCGATTGACAGTTCCTTAGTGTTCTTGCCGGTGATTTCATAGGTCTTCAATGTACTACGCGTGAAGTCTTTACCCTGATCCCAACCGGTATTCACCGTCAGCGGCCCCATCGTCAGCGCACCCGTGCCCCGAACGTCGTTGGCCAGCAACGATCCGGACTGCACCGTGAGCTGCGTGCCCATGATGTTGGTGATGATCTTGTCATTCACCGCGTCCGGAGCCTGGTACACCGGCGCCGTCACGTTGACCGTGATGCTGGAGCTTGCCGTGTCGCCGTCGCCGTCCTGCACCGTGAACTGGATGGTGTCGGTGCCAGCCGTCTTCGGCACGTAGCGGTAGTCGCCCAGGTTGTCACCGGCCAGATCCAGCGTGAACTTGCCGTGCGCGGTGGTCACGGTCAGTTCGGACGTGGCGGCGTCGAAGCTGTATGTAGCGCCCGAGGTGGCGGTCACCTTGTTGGTTGCCACGTTGTAGCTGTACGTCTTGCCTTCGATGACCAGTTGCGTGATGCGCGCGCCGCTCAAATCGGCGCCCAATGTGCCGCCCGCGGCGATATCACCGATGATCGGGGGAGCAATGGTGCCTTCAATCGCTGTGTCGAGACCATTAAGGTCCTTCACGAGGATCGTGTTGCTGTCTGCGGGCCGGTCAGGGTTATAGGAGATCGGATCGATGTAGCCGCCGGTCGCGCCAGTACCCAGGCCGATGCCATAAGAGTTGATATGGTTGTCCGTGAGGAATTTTTCCCACGTCGTCTGCTGGGTGGAACTGACGGAACGGTTCGAATCGGGTTCTCCGTCGGTGAAGAAGTAGGAGATGTTCTGGACGTTGCCACCCTCCAGCTTGCCCGTGCCGGAGTTGTTCCAGGCATTCATGGCAGTGTCCAGCGCGGTCTGGTAGTTGGTGCCGCCGCCATAACCAAGGCCGCTCACCAGCGCCTTGGCTTCCGCCAGGGACATCCAACCGCCGCCCTTCTGCGAGGCAGAGGTATTGAATTCGACGATCATCACGCGCACGTCGCCGGCTTCGCCGTACTTGTCGAGCAGGTTGTTGACCGAGGACTTCAGTACCGCCAGGCGCGACAACTGCGTCCAACCGTTGTAGACACCGCTACCGTAATTCATGCTGCCAGACGTATCCAGCGTCAGCATGATGTTGGTGCCGTGCGAAGACAACGCCGAGCTTTCGGCGATCGGCTTGAGGCTGGGAGCCGTGTCGGTGATCAGCACACCCAGGTCGCCCGTCGCCTTGCCGCCGAACTTGTCTTCCACCGTAATCTGGAAGTGATCCTGCACGTTGGTGTCGTCACCGGTGTGCGACTGTTGGCCGCTGCTCTGGTATGTGTAGCTGACCTTGCCGGTCGACGGGTCGTAGCCGGTCAGCGTCAGCGTGCCCTTGCTGGTCGGCAGGGTAAGCGGGTTGTTCGCCAGGTCGGCCAGACGGTCCAGCGTCAGGGTGGCGTCGGCGTTACCCGGGCCATCGAGCGTCAGCGACTTCAGACCAGCGCCCGCCGTGATCGTGAATGTTCCGCCGTTGGATGCCAAGGCTTCCGACACGCTGATCGCGCCCGGCGCATCGAGGTTGTAGTCGTCGATGCTGAGGCTGGGGCCAGGAGGCTCCACGCCCGCCACTTCGAAGTGGCCATTGGTGTAGTCGCCGTCGGCATCCGTCACCTTGTAGGTGAAGTCGAGCTTGCCATCCGCGGTGCCTTGCATGGGCTGGTACTGATAGAACTCCCACTTGCCGGTGGCCGGCGTCAGGCGCATCTCGAAGACGAGGTTGCCCGACGGGTCGCGGCCTTCAATCAGGTTGCCATTGCTCAGCTTGACCGTAATGTTTGCGCCGTCGCGCGTCTTCAGGCCGCCTTCCGCGCCCGTCAGCTCCAGACGGCCTGCACCGTCGGCGCCGTAGCCGTAGTTCAGCGTGCCTTCGCCGTAGGCGATGGCCTGGACCGAATCGCTGCCCAGGAAGGTGATGCCGGTGACGGTGAAGTCGCTGTTGTCGCTGGACGAGTTCTTGTGGTTGTCCGTGGCCGAAATCACAATCGTGTCGAAGCCACCTTCCTCGACGCGGAAGTTTGCCGCATAGTCGCCGCCATTCTGGTCGGAGGTGAAGGTGCGTTCTGCAATCAGCACGCCATTGCGGTAGAACTTCGCAACACCGCTTTCCAGCTCGCCGCCATACATCGCACCGAAGTCGATGGTGGCGCCGTAGGCGACCTTGCCGCCGGTCAGGTGGATGGTCAGTTCTTCGGACGCACCCTTGCCGTCGGACGTCTTGCGATAGTCGATTTCATTGGCGATGTTGTGGTACGGCGCGTCCGTGCTTGCGACGCCCAGGCCAGACTTGCTCTGGTTGACCATGGCATCGATCAGCGTGACGTCGGATTTGGACGTGAAGCCCTTGGCCGTGACTTCAATCGCGCCATTGCCGAAGGTCATCTTCATCTGGCTGTCGCTGGTCTGGGTGCCAGCGAAGCTCACCTTGCCCGTGTAGACATCAGGGATGTTGGTGGTTTGCACCGAGACGGGGGCGTTCGGCTGCACCACCGGCGAGTCGTCCTCGATCGTGATGTTGATGTTGGTAGACACCGCCGGATTGACGCCATCCGACACCTTGACGCCGATCGACAAGCCCAGCGTGTCTTCACGCGAGGTGTCGGGGTGGTCAACCGGAGCCAGCAGCTTCACGTTGTAGGCGCCGTTATCGTCGATCTTGATGACGATGGCGTCCGTGCCGCCCGCGCGGCCCGTCAGCGTGTGGCCATTGTCGGACAGCGTCCAGACTATGGGCGTGCCGTGGGACGTCAGGGCGCCATTGGCGGGCGCAACCAGCGTAATGTTGTAGGCGGCGTTGTTGTCGTCGGTGATCGACAGTTGGCCGTTCGCCTGGGGCGAATCGGTCGTATCCGATGTGCCGTTGCTGTCCTTGATGCCACCAGCCAGGCCTTCTTCGGAGACGGCAGTGTTTCCACCTCCCACGACAGGCGGCTTGTTGATGTCGACGATTGCGGCATTGCCGCTGTCGGTGATGCCCGGGGGCAGCGCGGTGCCGCTGGCGGTGGCGCCGGTCAGCGTCGCCGTCAAGGTCATGCTCTCACGGCCTTCGTAAACGCCATCGGGCGTGGTCGGAACCGTGACGACGATGCCGCCGGTGGTGCCCGCGGGCACCTTGAAGCTGTAGGTGCCGTCGGCGTTGGCAGTGACGGTGACGGACTGGCCGCCGATGCTGACAGTGGGGACGCCATGGTCAGCCGCGGTGATCTCGCCGCCGAGCTTGAAGGTCAGCGTGGTTTCGGCATCAACCGCCTTGTCCAGGCTGACGTTGAAGTTCGCTGCGTTGCCTTCGATGACGTCGCCCGCGTCCTTGACATCCAGCTTGGGTACGTCGGCGCCCGGACCTTGGGTGTCGACGATGGCGGCGTTGCCGGTGTCGGTGATGCCCGGGGGCAGCGCGGTGCCGCTGGCGGTGGTGCCGGTCAGCGTGGCTTGCAGGGTCAGCTTCTCGCTGCCTTCGAAGACGGCGTCATTGTTGGTCGGGACCGTGACGACGATGCCGCCAGTGGTGCCGGCCGGAACGGTGACGCTGAAGGTGCCGTCGGCGTTGGCGGTGACGGTGACAGGATTGCCACCGATGGTGACCTTGACGGTACCGATGTCGTTGGCCTCGATCTCGCCGCCGAGCTTGAAGGTCAGCGTGGTGTTGGCGTCAACCGCCTTGCCCAGCGTGACGTTGAAGACGGCGTCGGAACCCTCGTTGACATTGCCCGGATCGGAGACGTCCAGGGTCGGGACATCCGCGCCCGGACCTTGGGTGTCGACGATGGCGGCATTGCCGGTGTCGGTGATGCCCGGGGGCAGCGCGGTGCCGCTGGCGGTGGTGCCGGTCAGCGTGGCTTCGAGGGTCAGCTTCTCGCTGCCTTCGAAGACGGCGTCGTTGTTGGTCGGGACCGTGACGA